>Ga0209700_102932_pt1 | contig 33639 bp, 21 predicted proteins | sample SiratroredBW_FD_187528 | JGI IMG/M metagenome (GOLD analysis project Ga0209700, IMG submission 187528) | Root nodule microbial communities of legume samples collected from California, USA - Siratro red BW (SPAdes) (version 2) | ecosystem: Host-associated > Plants > Roots > Nodule | place: USA...
TGATTGATGAATAAAAAGAAGCAAATATGTAAACAAAAATAAATAAATTGAAAATTGTTGAATGGTCTTACAAAAAGAACTGAAAAGTATTGAGAATCTCTACATAACAATATAATAGTTCGAAAATTTAAGAAATAAGCATTGTTACTTAGACTTGCGATATTTTTTCTCAATTCCTTCTTTTAGGACTTCCCGAATTCCTTCCCGAATTCCTTAATTCCTTCTTTGAAGATTTCCTCGATTCCTTCTTTAATTCCTTTTCTGAGGGCTTTCTCGGTTACTTCTTTAATTTCTTTTGTGAAGGCTTTCTCAATTTCTTCTTTAATTTCTTTTTTTAGGACTTTCTCAATTTCTTCTTTAATTCCTTCTTTAAAGTTCTTTATCAAGACAGCATTTTCTTCAGTTTCTTCCTTTATCAAGTGATTATAAGTCACAGACAAAAAGATCCCACACACAGTCCCTGCAATGAGAGTCAAGCAACTCCAACTCCCGTTTATATCCATCACGTATCTAATAAAAAAAACAAATCAAATGAGGCCAAAGAGCCGTTTGTTTATATAATTTGATTCCATCTTCAAACATAATGAGTGATCACTATAAACATAATGAGTGATCACTATAAACATAATGAGTGATCACTATTATAAGATTCTAGATAAATGCTTTTTTTATAAAAATAAAATAAAATTATTCATCAAATTTAAATAAAGAAACTCAAAAACTAATTCAATCTCATTCTCACATTGAATATCTTAAATAATTTCCATCTAAAATAATCTATAAATAATCTATATAATAGCTAAACGATGCAAACAAGGTTGACTTTTCTACTGGTAAAATCACAAACATTATGAATTACCACCTACTCAACCTACTCCGAGAACAAATTAATGAATAACACACAAAATAAATCTATTGCCCTCAAAATAAATCTATTGCCCTCAAAATTTACGGATATTGATCTGATTTTGGGATCAACGGAGAAAACAAATTAAATAAAATTATAAAATCAATCGAAATCCTTTAAAATCAAAGGATGCAGGGATTCAAATACAAAACATTCAAATACAAAACACAGATTGCAAAAATAAAAATTTTGGGATCTAACGGAGAAAACAAATTAAAAAAATTATAAAATCAATCGAAATCCTTTAAAATCAAACAATGCAGGGATTCAATACAAAACATAGATTGCAAAAATAAAAGTTAAAGAAAAAGAGAAAATACAAGTTCGAAATCAGAGTATAACAGGGATTCAATACAAAACATAGATTGCAAAAATAAAAATTAAAGAGAAAGAGAAAATACAAGTTCGAAATCAGAGTATAACAGGATTCAATACAACACATAGATTGCAAAAATAAAAATTAAAGCGAAAGAGAAAATACAAGTTCGAAATCAGAGTATAGCAGCGCTGTTGTGTGAGAGACGGCAAAGCAAAGATGAATTCAAAGACTTTAGATAAGAGTTAGACTTTTTAAATAAGGGTTGGGCCAAGATTATAGCTTGGGCTCCAAGAAAAAAACCTGTTAATTTCCTTTTTTATAAATATTAATAATTTCTTCTATAAATAATAAAAAAATAATTTTATAAATATTAAAAAATATTAAATTAGTTATTTCAAAATTAAATATTTGAAAACAATAAAAATAATGTATGTAACTGAAATTTTAAAATTAATCATATTAAAGTTATAAATATTTTAACAGAATCCAATGTTATCTTTATTAGGCAGTTGCTTTTTATACAGTATAAGTTGTTTCATGCACTTAATAAATTATTAATTTTCTAATAATATCTTTGTTATTTTTATTTTTAAATTTATTTATTAAATAATTGTTTTTTCTCTCACACACCTGTTTGATTCACACTCTAGATAAAATGCAACCAAATTAAAAAAAAGTTAACGTTTTTCTCTCTCTCTTATTTTAAAAGAGACCCTTTTTAATTTAAAATTAATAAAATAAGATTTTTTTTTCAGTAGTTTCTCTCTACTCACCTTCTCCTATTCTTCTTTTATTATATTACTTTTTTTATCATATTATTTATTTTCGCTTCATCAATAGATATTAAAAAAATTAAATTATAAGAAAACAAAATCACAGTATGTTATAAAAAAATTATAAAATGTTTAAGATTTAACTTTCGTGTAGAAAATAATTTGATAGGAAAATAACAAAAATTATAAGAGATTCTTTGTTATAAAAAAAAGAATGAACAAAAGAAGATAAAAATAATAATTTTTAAATATTAAGAATAATTTTAGTATTTTAGAAAATTATAAGTACAGGTCATAATTATTGTTTTCTGCACAAGACAAACTTTTTCCCAATTAATTATACTTTACTGGTGTTACATATCTTAAAGTATTGTATTAATAAATAAAATGATAAAAATCTTAAATTTGAATTATGGTTATAACAAAATTTATTTTCTTTATGTACTTTTTTTCTCACAATTACTTTATTAATTTGAGGAACTATAAAAAAACAGAAAATAAAATCTTATAAGGGAGAATTTATTGATTTGATGAATTACGGAGAACAAAAAAAATAAAACAGAAAATAAAATTTTACTTTATTAATTTAAAATTAAAGGAGATATATATGAAAGAGAAAAAGAAAAAAAAATAGAAAGTAAAATTTTATTTTATTAATTTAAATTTTAAGGAGATATATATGAGAGAGAAAAAGAGACGTAAATCTAGCGCGTGATTCACCAGCGAATGTGAAAGAGAAAAAAAATTATTTATTTAATAAATTTAAAAATAAAAATAACAAGGATATTATTAAAAAATTAATAATTTGTTAAGTGTAGGAACTTGTGCATGAAGCAACTTTTCAATATTATGAGAAGTAGTTAAAAAGTTATTTCACATAAAAAAGCATGCTCATTTATAATTCTTTTTAACTTGAGTTCTATTTTCTTTTATTAACTATAAAATTTCACTATATTATGATTAGAGTAGAATAAATTCACAAAATTGTTTCTAGTTATATATTAATTTTTCTTGATATTGCACATCAAGTATACTATAATTTTTTAATCTAAATACATAAATTTTTTTGAGATTATACAAAAAAAATCATTTTATAAAAGACCCATTTTTAAAAGAAAGGATATGAGATGAATGTATTTTACACTGAGAGATTAAATTTTATAATAATAAAAAATTTACAAATATTGTTTTTTTTTTCTATTTTTTCTATATCATCTAACGTATAGTCTTTTGTTAAATACTAATACTTAGAAGTTAACTTTTCTTAAAAGAGAATAAATTATGATTAAAAAGATCAAATATGCAAATAAATATAAATGAATTGAAAATTGAAATTTTTAAAAATGTATCTATAAAAAGTTGAAATGGTTAAGAATGCACTTATAAAAACCAAAAGTCTGTAAATTTTTCCTGTTCGGTCTTTGTCAAGACATCTTCTTTCTTGAAGTCCTTCTTGACATCTTTCTTGACATCCTTCTTTACATCATCAGTATTAGCTTTCATTCTTATTAAGGCAACTTCCTTCTTCAGATCCTTTACCTCGTCAATCAGATCTTTTACTAGATTCCTTACTTCTTTAGTAGTATTGGCTCCCTTCTTCACATCGGTAATTACATTCTTTGTTTCCTTCTTGACATGAGTAATCAGATTCCTTGCTTCCTCAACGGTAACATCGTTAATCAGATTCCTTATCTTCTCAACAGTATTAGCTTCCTTCATGATATCGGTAATTACATTATTTGTTTCCTTCTTAACAGAAACAATCAGATTCCTTACTTCCTCCACAGTATTAGTTTCTTTCATGACATCGGCAATCAAATGTCTTGCTTCTTTCCTGAGGAGATTAGCCTTTCTAGAAGTGTGTGCCACGTAGAACCCAACCACCGTCACCATAATGAAAGGGAATCAACTTCCGATTATACCCATAAGGTCATCAGACTTCATTACTTGCTTGCAATGAAATATCTAGTAAAAAAATAGAATAAGATCAAAGCCTCATTCCATCTTCAAATACAGTGAGTGATCACTGTTATAAGATTCAATCTAGATAGAATAGAATAAAATTATATTCATGAAATTCAAATGAAGAATATCAAGAAAACTGACTCAATCTCGTTATCACGTTGAATATCCTAAATAATTTCCATCTATATAATAGATAAAGGATGCAAACAAAGTTATTAGATTTGACTTTTCTATTTGTAAAATCACAAACAGGAGGAAGGAGGAAGGATGAAGGATGAAAATATTGATGATATAATCAAAATTATAAAAGTAAATTGCAAAAATGAAAATCTAAGAAAAAGAGAATAGGATTACAAGTTCAAAATAAAAGTATTACAGCGTTGTTATGAAGTTCGAAATAAGAGTATTACTGTGCTGTTGTGAGAGAGGGCCACCCAAGGATAAAGTCGAAGACATTAAATAAGAATTGGGCGTGAAGATTATAGTTTGGGCTCCAAGGAAAAAAAACTTTTAATTTTTCCTTTTGTTATAAATATTAAAAAGAAAATTTATAAATGATAAAACAATAATTTTATAAATATTAAAAAATATCTGTATTTTTTTAACCAATATTAAATTATTTATTACAAAATTAAATATTTAAAAACAACAAAATTATTATATGATACTGAATTTTTAAAATTAGTCATATTAAGTTATAAATATTTTAACCGAATCTAATATATTTTTATTATTATTAAAAAAATAAAAATATATCATAAAGAAAAAAAACTATTTAATAAATAAATTTTAAAATAAAAACAAGAAGAATATTATTGGCATATTATTTGTTGTGTGTATGAAGCTAAGTTGTATCAAGAAGTAACTACCTGTTTTAAAATATTTACAAATATTTACATTTTCTTAATTGATTTTATTACTTTTAATTTATTATTTTTTATGGGAAAAGAGATAAAATAGAGTTAATTTGAATTAATAAACAAAAGGGTGAAGAAATTATAGAAGGAACATTATTTACGTTAATTTGGGACAAATTTCTTAAATTAGTGTAATTTTTTTGTAAAATTACCAAAATTGTGCATTTGTTTTATTTATTTCGAATATGGGTAAATCCTGCATATTGTCCCATATCTTTATGAATAAATCTGATCATTATTGCATGATTTACTTTCAGATTATGTGAAATGGTGAAAGAAGAATATAAATGAAATGGTGCAATAACAACATGATTTTAATTAATTGATTAATTAAAATTATTACTCTAGAGCATAATTTTAGGGTTATTAATTCTCTCATCATATCTCCTGTTTTTGCTTGTTTTTGCTTATTGGGTTGTGTAGATAAAATTAATGCACAGTGATGAAGTCGTTTTGAAAATTTGAATGAATATGTAATTATTGAAATTAATTATAATTAAGTAAAATGTGAAGTTAATTTAAATGGAATAGTGGTTACTTCCTGTGAAAAGTTACTTGATGTGAAATTTATATAAGGTAGTTAAATAAAAAGATTTTATATAAAAAAATAAAATTATTTGAATAAAAAAAGGTTAAAACTTTTTAGAAAAAGAGGAAAGTAAATTTGTTTAGTTTTTAAAATTTATTTAAAATTTTCCTTCTTAAAACTACTTTTCCTTTTTTTTATAAAAATAATCATTATTGTAATTTTATAAAAATTTCCAAACTAGTTCTGTTTTTTTACCTTCTTGAAACTACTTGTGCTCTTTTTGTTTTTTTTTATAAAAATAATCATTGCTGTAATTTAAAAAAAATTATAAACATGAATGTTATCATTTCTCAAGCAAAATATATATTAAAATAGGTTGTCATACCAATTTAAAAATAGAATATGTATAAAAAATATGCATCATTTATTTATATCAATGTTTGTTTATAAAAATGTACAAGTTGATTATTATGATTACAAACTTGAAAAGTATTATATATTTAGAAAAAATATATAATATTTTGGGTTTCTCTATAATGAAATAATGCATATTTCTGTTTAGTGTTTATTTATGACAAAAGTTAATTATAAATAAATATATAACCAATTGTTTATGTACTTTGAGGTAATATGTATATATTATATTTTTAAATTGGTTTGACAGCCTATTTTAATATACATTTTGCTTTAAAATGATATCATTCATGTTTATTATTCTTTTTCAAAAATTACAGCATTGGTTACTTTTATAAAAGAAAAAAAATAACTGTTTTAAAAAAGAAAAAAATCTAAATAAGTTTGAGAATTTTTATAAAAGAAATAAAAGGAGCAAAAGTAGTTTGGAAATTTTTATAAAATTACGGAAAATATTAGTTTTATATATAAAGAAAAAGAGCAGAAGTAGTTAAGAAGGAAATAAAATTTAAATAAGTTTTAAAACGGCCAATATATCATTTACTATATGAAATTTATCTTTTTATTTAACTACCTTATTTAAATTTTCTTTATGTAACTTTTCTGGGCAGGTAACCATTATTTCATTTAAATAAACTTTACATTTATTTTAATTATTTAATGATAATTAATTTTAATAATTACATATTTATTCAAATTTCCAAAACTACAGAAGTTTGGAAAACTTACCTTAATTTGTAGAAGGATTAGTCTTGAAAAACATGCTTCTATATAGAATTGTGAATTATCTTTACACCAAACCTAAAATTTGTGCTTTCTTTAAATGTTTTTCGGTGGAATAAAATTCAATTCTTATACATTTATTACCATCACACTTCAGACTATAAATCTTCCTCTAAAAGTCCACAATCTCACTTCCCACTCAAGTCAAAATTTGAACGTGTTTTCTAATGGTATTTACATTTGATTTTATATCTCTAATGATATTTACATTTGATTTTATATGAAATTTTCTTAGTAGCTTCAATAGCTTCAAGTTCTAGAGTTAAATAGCTTCATCTTAATTATTTAACTCAATAATATTAGAACATATATGATGATAGATTCTTACGTGAGGATCAAATCATAACGAAAGATTATCATGAAAGTGTGTTTATTTATGAAAAAAAATATAAATATCTATATTTTTTTTTTGTGAAAGTATGTGTTATTTTGAAAAAAAAAATATATATTCTTTCATAAAACATGTTTCCTTAATCACAAAATAATGTATCGTGGTTTTTATTAAGTATGTGTCATTTATAGAAAGATGTAAAAATGAAAAAAAGTTATATATTCTTTCATGAATATTTTTTAAACAAAAATATAGAGATAAACTACACATTCATTGATTTAATCAAAATTGGATTCAATCTGATTGAACTGAGATTGGGAATGGATATTTAGGGCATGAAAAGGGGAAAGCAATTTATTAGCTTTGGAGAATATATATTAGTAATTACATATTTTTATACAAGGTGTTTTAAATTGGCATTATGAAATTCAAGTTTAAGCAAGAGAAAACATATGATTCCAAACTTCTTGCGGAAAAATAGCAATGTGTGGTGTGGAGTAGTCTTTTCCAGCAATGCTAATCTTTAATCAAATCCCAATGTTAAAAGTCCACCAAGTAGTTCGTCTCTGTTATCACGTGGAAATGATTCATTTGTTGAACTTTTCAAACCTGCGAACAGAACATAACAGATTAGATTCGCCAAGTACAAGAAAAATTGACCTTGCAAACTCGATCTTCTTTCCATGGTATGAATTATTATATTACAATTAGTCAGATTGTCTAAATTTCATATTTAGGAAAAATAGAAAGGTTGAACAGTATATGGAAAAAAACACTTACATTATTTTATAGTTTTGAGTTGAAGGTTAAGTGAAATTGATTCAGATCTTATTTTTATTTAATAAATTAAGTAAAGAATCTTCTATAGCACTCATAATATCTGTATGCATTTTAGATCTTCATGCAGGTCCTTAACTTCACCTAGGTCGTTAAGGAAGTATCATCACTTTTGGTCAGTCGGAAACTAAGAATACTTAAGAAAAAGCCTCCTTCAAACCCATGTGGAAAGTGTTTGATAATGAACTGCAAAATATGTAAAATATTGTTTTCTTAATGCAGGATAGGGGGGTCACGCTGAATTATTAAATCACCTTATTAAATATATAACTTTTTGACTATAATATTTTATTTTTTTATTCATATATTTATTACAATAAAAATACTTAAGGGATTCTATATTTGTCAATGTACGTAGTCAAGAAGAAATTCAGCACATGTGAACAATGAACGTTGAAATTGACATTTTGTTTTGAAGGATGGAAAGACGGCACATGGAGGTGGAAGATCACCACTCATTTTTTTCCTTAATCAAACCTATCTTAAAATAAAGAAAGATATAGAAAACGATAGAGAAGGGCAAACCTAATAGAGACGAAAGGTAAAAAGACTAAACTCTTTTCTATTGGTATTTCCAATAACTCCTTGACCTTGCACATATATAGTCATCCAATAAAATGGAAGACTTTTAGATTCATCAGGATTTTTATGATTTTGCATTTTTATCGTAATTAAATTGAATTGGAACAAAATTAATTATTTAAATTTTATTGTATTAATTATTATTTTACTTATAATGTATATATATATGTTTGGATCTTCTATGAAATTACGAATAATGGCCGTGACTAACATTTCTACCATTAATGAAATGAAATTTGAGTGTTATCTTCTGTTTTAACACAAGTGGTAATATACGTTTTATTTTTCGAATTACGGTAATTATTCCACCATCCTTTTAGGATGGCTGTAAAACCGACAACTATTAATTTTATAGTTTGTTCTTCCGAAGGTTTTATCCTATAAGCTGAAGCAGCTATTGTTAATTCATGTGTTTTTCGTGGAATCTGATGGTCTGTCATAACTAGAGTTGAGTATTTGGATAATAGTCCCTGAACGATTATGATTTTACAAATAGAATAAGACGTAGAAATTATGATATTTGAAAGATTAAATTACGATCACTTCAATAGACAACACGTCTGTATAATTAGATGAAGTTTTTATAGTAAATTTAGACTTTCGAAATTACAAATTAAGCAAAGAATAGATCTAACTGCCTTAACGGTCTAAGATTCTACCAATCCCTTTTTCCCTCTCATTCCATCTCTTCTCATTCCTCTCCACACCCCAATATACCATATCATTGTACAATCAAAGCCTTCAAACATTATCACAGTAAGTTCATACCCATCTTTTTTTTGTCATCCAATCTTCCATCTTTCATCAATTGCAAAAGTTGTTACGTTCAAATTTTCTTTTTAAATCATGCAAATGTGATCCAATTATAGATCATGTCCTTGTCCATCTAGATCTGGGAATGGAATTGTTGAAAAACATTATTCTTAGAATTGTGGATTGACATGGTTTATGAAAACATAGAATGTGGAATCCATTACGTTCCAAACCATAGAAACTGGTATATTTTTCAAAGAATTATCTTCCTTTGGATTTCATAGTTTAGAGTTATATGTACAAAACAAAATTTCTGACATCGCTGTGATTATCTGCATTGTATGTGGTTGAACATTAAACTTTCTCTTATTTCAGGAAACTGCCGGATAGATTTGGTATTCCTGGCGGTCTCTATGTAATTTCTTCAAAATGTTTGACTCTGGTTACAAGTCACAGTATATTGGAGGCCAGAAGGAGAAGTTCGTAAGGTATATAATACAAAAGCACGTTTATTTTACTATTCCATTGGTGTTTGAATGTAGAATATTCAATACGATGATGTCAGAGTTCAAATTATATTATTCCATGAATTTCGTTATTATATCAATTCCATTTTGATTAATAATCATTGTGTAGTGTGGACCCAAAGAGTAAGTTGTTAACGTAAGTGTCTCTGAATCTGACGTACAGTGGATGATGTAGGTTGGATGATCTGGATTCGAATTTGTCGATGCCAACAAGCTCAAGTGGGATGAAAAAATTAAGATTCAGTTTAGATTCTCTGCCACTTCCTGGTCGTGGAAGAAAAAGAGCATCGAAATCGTTCAAGTTAGGAGTGAAGAAGGGTTCGGATGGACTGAAGACATTTGGAAGATCACTGAAGAGTGGGGTGACTACATGGGCAGTGTTCCCTGAAGACCTTAAAGTTTCAGAGAAGAAAGTATTTGACCCTCAAGACAAGACCCTTCTGTATTGGAACAAGTTTTTTGAGATTCTATGCATTTTTTCTGTGGCTTGTGATCCCTTCTTCTTTTATCTTCCTTACTTCAACCACAAATCATTTTGCCTCGCCATAGATAATGAGCTAGCAAGTTTTGCTGTCACAATGAGAACAATATGCGATGCCATTTATCTCATCCGCATAAGTTTCCAATTCCGCACTGCTTACATTGCGCCTTCATCTCGAGTATTTGGACGAGGTGAACTTGTCATAGATCCTACAAAGATTGCCAAGAGATATTTACGACGTTACTTCCTCATTGACTTCATTTCTGTGCTCCCTATACCACAGGTTTGAGACTGATACACACTCATATATGTATATATATTCATGAAAGGTTATGTAGGCGTCATTAACAAACACAAAAATACTAGGTCTCATATCCATCTTCTACCTACCAAGTATCCTAAAACAATTCTTAAAGGCCTACGAATTTCTCCGACCCATAAGTCAATGATATAAATTATGAATCAAGTTATATTTGGAAAATTTTTGTGCATGAGGTTCAGTTATTGTCTGCATGTTTGTTGCAGATTGTAGTGTGGAAATATCTTTACAGATCAGGACATGTAGAGGTATTGGAAACAAAAACGGCACTGCTGAGAATTGTGATCCTGCAATATTTTCCAAGATTTATACGCTTTTTACCTTTAGCTTCAGAAGTTAAAAAGACAGCTGGTGTTTTTTCTGAGAACGCATTGCTCGGGGCCATGTACTATTTGATCTGGTATATGCTTGCTAGTCATGTAAGTGCATGTTATAAAACAATTCTTCTTTTCTAGTTCACCTTTGTTGCTCAGCATGTACGATAGATGAACTTGATTAGTGGTGGTATTGGACTCAGCACAGGGGACGATTGTCTAATTAAGTCTAGTATATCCAAAGATGATAATACTCAAACTCATCCAAGACTCCATGTGGTCTTTTCTTTCAATGTCTTAATTTATTTGCATTAAATTAATATTATAATGAATTGATGGAATTTTGTAGTATGTAAATTTTACAAGACTTCAGATATAGCAAACTAAATCGTCTCCATGTCTTTTGACCATACAGGCTAATCAATTCATGTTTGAAGAGAATTTATTAATTTATGAAGTAATAAGTTCATTCTTCTGACAATTCTGCAATGTCACAGATAACTGGCTCTTGCTGGTACTTACTAGCCATTGAACGTAATGACACCTGCTGGAAGAATGCTTGTAAACAAGTCGAAGGGTGCAATACACATTTCTTGTACTGTGGGAATTCGAACAAGCATATGGCAGGGTATGATATTTGGAGAAATGTCAGCGAAGTTGTTCTGAAAAGTCATTGCTATGTGGAGGATGGTTCCTCAGAATTTAGCTATGGAATCTTCTCTCAAGCTATAGAGTCTGATATTGTTGCTTCCATAGAAGTTTTTCCTAAATTCTGTTACTGTTTATGGTGGGGCCTTCAAAACTTGAGGTATATTCCTTGTCGTGTCTGGTTCTCTAAAAATATATCCGTCTTAATTTTCTCTGTATCAGATGATCCCTAATTTTTTCCTGTATCAGATATTCTGATTTACATGTCTAACATATTGTTAAAAAATTGAAAAAATCAATTTCAAGAATGGATAATTGCCAGGTCAGACTATTATCTTGAGTTGGATTTTAATAGGATTATAAGGACAAGAAAAATTGAACTCTACCAATAGATTTAAAATTCCGAGTCCATGTGATGAATTAACTTCACCCACATTATCTAAACACTCACTTGATGTTAGCTTCACTTATTAAGAACTTTATAGTGTTGTTTAAAGATGATAAGTTCACTCTTATACGTCACATGTTTCAACAATTGCAGTTGTTAATACATATGTTTGATAAGTTGGTGTAGAATTATATATATATATATATTTTTTAATTTATGCCTCCACCTAGCACGTGTGCATTTAAATAACACCTTCTGTTTTGCGTTCCACAGTACACTTGGTCAGGGGCTTCTAACCAGTACATACCCTGGAGAGGTTATGTTTTCCATAGTAATAGCTATTATGGGGCTTATCCTTTTTGCTCTTCTGATTGGAAACATGCAGGTACACAAAAAGTTTGCACTATAGATATTTATATATCAATGAAGATTATCGATGTCTTCATTAATAAAAGACTTTAGTCAGTTAATACCACGGTTTTGATCTTTGTGCTATCATGCAACTGGACAGACGTACCTTCAATCAATGTCAGTTCGTCTTGAGGAAATGAGGATCAAAAGACGTGACTCTGAGCAATGGATGCATCATCGTTTGCTTCCTCCAGAGCTAAGGGAAAGAGTGAGACGCTACGACCAATACAAGTGGCTGAACACCCGTGGAGTAGATGAAGAGAGCTTAGTTCAGAGTCTTCCAAAAGATCTCAGGAGAGATATCAAACGGCATCTTTGTTTGAATTTAGTCAGAAGGGTGAGTGAGTACTGAGTATAATAGCCTGTGCTTTGAGATATAAGTCTTCATGTGCTCTAAGTCTTGTGAATATGACGCCGTTGTATTCTCATTCAGGTTCCACTCTTTGCAAACATGGATGAACGTTTGCTTGATGCTATATGTGAGCGATTGAAGCCTAGTTTATATACAGAGGGAACTTACATAGTGAGGGAAGGGGACCCAGTTAATGAGATGCACTTCATCATACGTGGGCGTCTAGAGAGTGTGACCACAGATGGTGGAAGAAGTGGGTTTTTCAACAGAGGTCTTCTGAAGGAAGCTGACTTCTGCGGAGAAGAGCTACTAACTTGGGCATTGGACCCCAAATCTGCAGCTAACTTGCCATCATCAACAAGGACGGTGAAGGCTATAAATGAGGTGGAGGCATTTGCTTTGGAAGCAGAGGAGTTGAAGTTTGTTGCTTCCCAGTTTAGGCACATCCACAGTAGACAGGTTCAGCACACCTTCCGTTTCTATTCACAGCAGTGGAGAACATGGGCTGCTATCTACATTCAAGCTGCATGGAGGCGGCATTGCAGGAGGAAGATAGCAGAACAGCGCAGGAGGGAGGAAGAAGAATTATATGACTCTGATTATGACAACAGTGATGATTCTGCAAGAGCCTTGGTCAAGCGTTCTGAAACTGCTTCTTTTTCCTCATCTAGCCTTGGACTCGGTACAACCGTCTATGCATCTCGCTTTGCTGCAAATGCACTTCGTGGTCATAGGCTTCGTGGTTCAAGTTCCAAGGACATGATCAAACTCCAAAAGCCCCCAGAACCTGACTTCAGTGATTTTGGTGAAAACTGAGCCTCCTCCACCTGGCTTGCAAGATATGCATTCATCAGCTGATATTACTAACGGTGTTAGCTTATATGGTTTGAAAAATTTTGGTTTGGGTAACCTGGAACATGAGTCTAGGTTTGTTTAATTTCTACTGGTGCTTTTTAGATATAACATCTAATTACACGCCATTTTGCACACGTCTGCAGGCTTGCTAGTATTAGCTGTCATGTTATCTGTTAATATCAAAATATTTACCTATGAGCATAACGTAAAATATGTTTTTATTAACAGTGTAAAAAAAGTTTAAATGATTATATTGTGCATGGATTATTACTTCTCACAACCATTAATCATATTCCGTACTTTCAAGCAGCTTTAAGACTCGATAAAATTCGTCAAAAAGACTCGTGTCCATTTTTTCTTGTCTCCTATACCAAGCAAGGCAAATTATCTGTGTTTGTGCTGAAACGTTCCGATCAAACACTGATTAAAAATAAATATTGAGTCCATTGACCACTACATGCCGACACACTAAAACACAATATCTGCTAACACTGTACTACTCAAGTCCGCCACGCTGAAGATACTTCTGAATCAAAATTCTCTTCCCACCACGTGCTTGCCTGCAATATCACAGAATGCAGGCGATAGATTATTATTTATAACTGAACTAGAGACAGGCCAAATAAGATATATATCTAATAATAACCCACTATAGCAGGAAACTGAGTCAACTCAATGCTCAAACAAAACATAACGAGAATATGCTCGATCATTTGTATAAATATTTGAAGAAGGTGATTACATAGGCATGTCGGAATAATAACATTAAAAATAACACTACATAAAACCCACAAGAAGTTGTCTAGTGTGTCTACCCTTTGCTGCCTTAACTTTGTGAACAGACTGTAAAGAATTTTATTTTGGTTCTTAATGTAGGACAGAAACATTATAAAGGATGAAGTATAGGATCACATGAATATGCAAATTTTACCAAGGACTAAAAGAACAGTAATAAACAAGACAGAAGCATGTATATAAGGAACAGAAACTGATTAACACCTTGTAGCCTCTTCGAAGAAATTCTAGAGAGCTCCCCTCTTCTTCTTGAAGTCCCAAGACCCTTAGCAACTCCTCTTTGGCCTATATCAGTCAATGGATTAATACGAAACTATTTACAACTAATAAGAAAATGAGGCTAATTATTTCCAATTAATAAGTAAATGATGTTAGGATTATTTTGAAATTACCTCGCCAAGGCTGAACCGGTCAGCACTTTCTGCTATGCAAGCATAAGAACCATCTGCTTGTTTAAGCATCACCTGCCAAGGACCTGAACAGTTTATGAAGGAACAAATTAGTGCATCATCCATATCAACAAATAAAAGTATGGTAGTTATACAATAAGAAACAAATTGTCCCTAGCAACAAAAAGAAGCAAGTAATCACAATAAAAAATTATTGTTACTTTTTATTTTATATAATACGCGATTATGCATGTGGGTGTTTGTGCATGCATATATAGATATCCATACATATACATAGTTGCACCTGGGTACTGGCGGAACACGGCTCCAGAATAATTGACAATAAAAGGCGCTATTGCAACTGTCTTAACAACAGAAAGAGGAAACAGTCAATGTCTATTATTTGAGAAAATGTTCAATATGTGGAGACAATTCAATAAAAAAGTGGTACTTTTGAATACTCTCGGATTCGGATGTAGAAAACTGGAGTGAATTGAGAAAGAAAGCGGTAGTGCAAATCTTTGGCAGGAAAGCCTGGAAGGCCTAAATCAGCACTGCAAATTCAATAATTATTCTCTATCAAGCATAAGTATACAAAATAGTTAAGCAAGTAGGCATGCATGAAAACTCAATCAGGAAAAAACTCAAGGAGTACAACATATACCGCAGTGTGTCTAGTTCAAGATTAAATAAAAGTGTTGGTGTTGATGTAGCAATTTTTTCCTGTAAAACCCAAGTAGTAAAATTAGAAGATATCCATCAAAATAAAGCAGCTAATAAAAGTGTGCAGAATAAATTCTTTTTAAATTGCAGAACCTAGATCAAGTTTTACCATCTAGATGATTCTACTGGAAGGGATATAATTAGAAGCTAAACTAGGTATGTTGCAAAATATTATGTATTGACCGAAAATGAGATGAAAGAACTCAAATCACCGTACAATTATTGCATAATATTGACCACCAATGAACAAAAACTAAATATTTCTTGCTAAGCACACCAAAACCAAGCAAAATAGCAAATGCAGATAAGACTGAAATTTAATCAGCACATTGAAGATTTGAAAAGGAAAAAGGAGAGTTTCAGGAAACCATTTAATGGCAGAAACACCATACCACATACTTCTCTATATTTGCAAGTTCACGAGTACTGCAGTTAAGGAATATGTAGATTGATGGAGGTTCACTAGATTGCCATCGACCTGCGTTGAAGAAAGAAAATGGTCAAACATTATTATTTTATCATGATCATGATTTACTAACCAATACTGTGCCACCAATAGATGTCCCCAGAATATTTTGATAAATTATTACCCTTAAGTTTATCTTACATGGTAACTAGGAAAACGTTATTATTTAGAAAGCTATGACTATGCCATTACCCCAAGAGCTAACCTTCATTTTCATCTTCGAAGTCAAAATCAAGGGTGTTCCTGACAGATCTGAAAAATGAAGTCAGAGGTCCAGCTGGAACATCATCTAAGGAACCTATGGTAATGCCATCAATCTGGAAGAAAAATATGGTGTGATCTTTTGCTGGCATGATTTTAGAAAAATGTTGAGTGGAATGTGAATTGGGTCACTAGACAGATGGGAAAGAAATTCATAATGAGTTATTTTTTCATTACGGAATCTAGAGCTGTTTTGAACAATTCAGTGGCTCGACGCTTTTCTGGTTTATCAGGGAACACCTACAAAGTGGAACAAATGTAGTTACATTTTGAAAATAGAATAAAATATATTTGTGGATTTCTTTTCAAGGGAAGAAAAGAATGTATTTTCTTACTATGCAAGCTCTGGTTTCCTTTTTTTCCTGGAGCTTTCTCACAACAGCCAAGGCAAGTTGAATGTTGGCATCAATGAACTCATCTGAAGATCCCTTGAAATATTTAGGAATTTAAGAAAATTATGTGCAATTTAATCAGATAACAATGTAACATAAAGGCCACGTAACTATTATGAATTAGAACGCTTATTTTCTTGAAGCATGCAATGATTGTTAGCCTGACACTTATTTGGTAGAGCTTAAGATCTAATTGGGGTTGTTTGGAAAAGCTTCCATGGAACTATTTCCCATAAGGCCATGAGTTCTGAAACTACAACAGCCAGCATTTGTGGTGTGGTTCATACAAGGTTCTTATCATGCCTAGACTAGATGATACAATACAATGAAAGGCGCAAAAGTGGTAATGATTAGTGATGACGAGAGCACTGCAAAGAATGGTACCTTATAGGAAGAAATGTTGCTGGGCAAAGGCCTGCATACAAAAAAGCCCAGATGACAAATCAGGAAAACACAACCAAAACCTAGTTGTTGCCTATTTGGATTGACTTAAAACCTGGAAAACATGTCATTCATACATTACACAAAAGGAAAATCAATCAATCATCATAAGAACAAAACGCAGAAAAAAAACAGGTTGAGGGTTAAGTGATAAAAGGTTAAGGCATTTGGAAACTGCGATTCAGTGAAAGTGGGAGAGAATGTTTACGGGAAATCGATTTCAAGGCGAACTTTTCCGTCTTGAAGAGCGAAAGCAAGGGAATTTGCAGCGTCGGTGACTAGAACTTCGTAGGATTTAGGTTTGTAGAGGGAAACACCGGCCTTAGGATCGGAGGGTGCACCTTCTCTTCCAACTCCAAGGCTGTGAATTTTTGCAGCGAACCTGAGTGGGAGAGGTTGAGCCAAAGCAGAAGAAAATGGGAGAGTGAGAGTAAGAGGTTGAAGTTGGCATGGGCGAAGGAAAGTGAGGTTGTAAAAGCGAGATGTTGATGATATCATTGAAATGGCCATTCTTTGTTACCACCACACTCTGTTTTTCTGCTCTGTTTTCTGCTCTCTGTTCTCTCCCACCATCTAACTAGCAGGGATCATGGATAGGATTCTTGATGACGTGTCCCTTTGATAATCTTATTCTCTTCTCCACATGCATTTACCAAACTATCCCTCCTCATCCTTCAAATTATTTTTCAACATTTGTATAAAAACACACAAAAATTAAGAATCCTATTCTATAAATATAAAGTGTTGGAGTGCTTGTGTGCTGTGTTGGATGATGAGTCATGAAACTTGGTAGTTGGGAAGGGATAAGGCTGTGATGATTACAAAAACAAGTTAATTTCTTTTAATAATGTTATAAGCAACAAAGTAAAAATGTTATCTGATATCCATTGGGCAATCCAAAAACATAAGATTTTTCCAGAAGAAAATCAATAAACATAAAGCATTTGTTTTTAAAAAAACCAAACAATGTAAGAAGAGATTATTTAATGTTAATACATGTTAGAGGACCGTTTTCAAAGTGAAAGTTTAAGTTTTTCAGTGAAATTTATGATCACGAGACGTTATTAATAAGGTTGGTTGTCGTAACTCCAAATGGACAACGTGGTATCCACACGACAAAACAAAAGATGCCCAAACAGATGATGAATGGACGTTTCAGATTTTGTTAGAGTAACACGCTATGCCAAGACACCAATAATCAACCATGTCTCTTCTCTCTACCCAATTTGCGTTCTTCTGTCTAATGCCATCTTCAACATTTTAATTTCTTCTCTGTCCCAAATTCCTTTCTTCAACATTTCAAGGTCATTGCTCTAAAGAAAGTTCTTTTCTAACAAAAAAGACAAAATGGTTGTGGTTATGAGTGTTGGTCTCCACTTCAGTGCTGCTCCTAGTAGCTGGAGAGCTTGGGAGAAACCCATTTGCAACGCCCCTTTCTCGAGGGTCTCGCCTGGGTTTGCTGCTACTAAACCATTTGGCATCCTTGGCAGAAGAGGGTATGGTTCGTGCTGAATCATTACTGTTCAAGTTTTTTTATTGATGATTATTAATGTTCATGTTATGTTTCTGATTTTCTGTTGCTGTTATAATGCTCCGGTATTCTATTTTCTTAATTCAATTTACGCTCCCAAAGACTTCTGATTAAAAAGAAAAAGATCGATCGAGTTGAACTTGCTCTGTGTATGGTTCCTTTGCTTGGACATGTTTCTTCAAGAAAGTATGTTTTTACCTTTTGTGTTGTTAGTTTGTGTATTTTCTGAATTGTGTGTAGAAGAACACTTGGAGAACTATGTTGAGTGTTTCCTGACTAATACTCAAAATACTTTTGCGCCCTTGTCCTTTTTTTTTACCCTGAAAGACTAGAAAAAAGTTTAAAATTTGAAGTGGGTAGGACTGTGCTCCGATGATGTGTGTACATTCTGTTTGGTAATTGTATGTGCACTTTTGTCAGATTGACATCTTCTGGAACTACAATTATCCCTCGAGCAGCACCTGTTACTGATGTGGAGGTATTTAGCCTAATCAGCCTGTGTGATTGCCACTAATTGGAAGTGAACAGCCAAAACTTTATTCTTCTAAAGCTTGCTGATTGTGTTCACGGATCAGTAACAGATTTGCTTTCAATTTGTTTTATGTGAAGAACAGGATGGAAATCGAGGCGAGACTGACACCGTTCCAACTCCCATAGTTATAATTGACCAAGACTCTGATCCAGATGCAACCGTGGTGGAGATAACTTTTGGTGATCGCCTTGGGGCGCTTCTTGACACAGTAAGTCATTCTCTTAGATTGTTCACTTATCTAATGTTTTTCCTTTTTACTTTTGGATGTATGTTTTTATAATTTTAATACAGAAATTAGGAGGGTAAGAAATGTCTAATTGTGTTATTCTATTCCTGTTGTTTTATTTTGTCAAAACATATCTGATAGTGTTAAGTAATAAAAAGAGGATTTCAAAAACCAACTCTCTACTTGGGTTGCAGATGAATGCATTAAAAAACTTAGGTCTCAATGTTGTTAAGGCAAATGTCTTTCTGGATTCATCAGGCAAGCACAACAAGTTTTCCATCACAAAAGCGTAAGTTTTACATGCATTATGCATTATGTATTTGACCGTTATAATGCTTTTGTTGCTCCCAGTATTGGTCTTCGTGTGTTATTACTTAAATGATAGCTGAGAATGATTATGTTGTTTAGCTGATGTGAGTCATTTCTTCTTGCCTGAACTGAGTTGGCTCCTCTGTCATTAAGTTATTCTAAAGAGGCAGATGTGTTGGGAATTAACATACTAAGTTCCCTCTTATGTGAACGCAAAATATGAACTATGCCGAAGCAAAAATTAAAAGCTGGGAAGAAGAAGAATAACACTAATCATTTTAATGTGAATACCTTATCTATGTGAGGAAGGAAAAACTACGGTACCTAGCCTAGTAAAAGATATCCAATATGAAAGTAAGAATACCTAGCTTCAACATGCCTCCATCATGATTGATAGTTCCCTCCATCTTGAGTTACACAAGTTAAAAGCCTCCCTAACCACATGAGATCTTATACCATTTTGGGAATTAACAAAACAAATTCTCTCACCTGTGATAACAAAATAGGCACTATGCGAAAGCAACATAAAAGAGAAGAGAAGAAGAATAACACTGATGATATTAACATGGAAAACCTTCTCTATGTGAGCAATGAAAAACACTATTATTGTTGCAAATTTCTACAGTAACCTACTTGGGCTTAGGGTGTCAAGTGTCTGATTCCAAGTTGCACGAATATATGTAGCAAAACAAACTTCAGAACTTGCATGGCCAATAAACTTTAGAAATTCACTCTATAAAGCGAAACTTGCTGTAACTTGGGTTCAACTTCACTTTGTAAACAACAATTATCTTGAATCAAGTTTTGAACTAGTATCTTAATTCATTGGATAAGCTGGTGGAAATTTGTTTGCAGTGATACTGGCAGAAAAGTGGAAGATCCAGAGTTGTTAGAGGCAATTCGATTAACAATTATAAATAATCTTATTCAATATCATCCGGTAAGCTTACCAACTACCATATTTTTGTTTGAGCATAATTTGGTTAGACGACAAAAGGCAGTTCTCAGCTAATTGGAGTTTTGAAACTGGTGGCCCAGGAATCAAGTTCCCTGTTAGCATTGGGAGCAGCTTTTGGACTTTTGCCTCCAAAAGAGCAGGTGATGAACGCCTATACTTTTCAGTTTCTAATAGGCCCTTCTATTGACCCATACACAGAGCAAAGGAAAGTAGAGAATGTATGAGAAAGCCTTGATGTTAACTCGTGTGCATCTCTGTAAAATTTATTAAAATGAATCACGGACTCATGTTATAACTAATTGTCTGACTATATTGGTCCTCTACAATCTTGTTTATACTCTGTTAATATCTGTCAGGTTGATGTAGATATAGCAACCCACATAAATATTTCTGATGATGGCCCAGATCGAAGGTGATACATTCATTGGTTCTTCCTTAACACCAATATTAGAAATCCTAATTGAACGAAAAAAATTGCACTTTCAAAGTATTTCAGGCTTTAGAAAAGCATGTTCTGTGCTAGGTTTTGCATTAGCAATACATGGATGTGGTTACTAACTTGTTTTCCATTCTGCAGTTTGCTGTATGTGGAGACAGCTGACCGGCCTGGATTATTGGTTGATCTTGTAAAGATTATTACTGACATAAACATTGATGTTGAATCAGGAGAATTTGACACCGAGGTGTGTATGTTTACATCATTTTTCTAAAATGTGCAAATTTATTTTTCTGACATGGTCATTCAAAATGACACCTAGGGGCTCTTGGCTAAGGCAAAGTTTCATGTCAGCTACAATGGTAAAGCAATCATCAAGCCGCTGCAGCTGGTAAGCTTAATCTTGTAGTAACGAATGATAAAAATCCAAATGGAATCATACATTGAAGTGGCCATGCAAGTAGTTTCTAATGAAGTTTGATCATCTAGTGCTAGTGGTAGAATTCACTTCACATACCAGCATGATTATTAGTTTTTGAACTGAATTAGATTCATGTTTGTCATATGGCAGGTTCTTGCTAACAGCTTGAGATATTTCTTGAGGCGTCCGACAACTGAGGAATCTAGTTTTTGAGTGTCACTTCTTAGAGCATAGTGCACAACATCGTATTCTCTCTCCCATGGGATTCTACAATGTTTGTCATATGAAAAACATGATGAATATTAACATGAATAGGATTATAAATCCACTCTTACATAATAATTTGAATATTTATTCTTGAAAGTACTTATAACATGTATCTTTAGTTTTCATATCACGTCCATATTTTTTCTACCTTTCAATTAGTTATTTGACAAAAGAGGTTTCTAGTTTCTTTACTTTTCTTCAACCGAAGGTCCCTATATATTACTTCCTCACCTAACAAATCATACTCAAATTTATTATCTGAATCTTGTTTTATCTTTCGTTAATAAATTATAAATAAATAAAATTTATCTAATATTTTTTAAAAGAAATATGAATACAAAATATTAACGTATATTATATATCATATTCTAATTTAATAATTCATTCACTTAATAGTGGTTGGATTTTATTAATATATATCTATAACGGGCATGCAATAAAATTACGTGGTTTATTGCCACAACTAAAAAAAATAGGTGGCCTAAGGCTTTTTACCATTTCTAAAGGAATGGTATCTAAGATCATCCTTAAGACTTGAAAATATAAGTAATTTTGAAAAATTCATAAAATTAATATATTTTAAAATAAAATTAATAAAATATGGTATGTTAACCATTTGTTACTTATGATTGACCTTTAAAATATATTAATTTTTATTCATAAGTAAGTGGCTTTTGCACAAAATAGTTTACTGGTCTTCGATTTGACTTCCATGTATTTTATAATCTTCTACTACTATCCTTTTTAGAACTCTTTCACTTATTATCTACTTCTCTCTATAAAATTCTCTTAAGATATTAATTTTTTCTTGTTTTTATTTTTTATTACTTTTCCATAAAATAGATGGGAAATAGATAAAAGAAAGTAAAAGTAGAAGATAAGAAATAGAAATGTGTCGGATAATGAAAATGGAAGAAGAAAGGAATAAAAGGTATAAGCTCGCTTATTTTAATTTTTTGGTTAAATTGTTTTCATATTTCTCTGTCAAAATAATTAATGATTATGGTTTAAAATCTGCTGTTGACCTGTATTTTAAATAAAGTAATTTATTTTAATATTTTGGAGAAAGCAATTATAATTACTGATTTAATGTCAAAAGTCGATTTCTCATCTTTGGCAATCACTATTTTGGGTTTAAATAAATTATTTTTGTTCTTTTTCTATTTTTCTTAAACCAACACCCATTTTCACCCTTGTTTTCATGTTTTATTCATCCTATTTTTCTATTTCCATCCACTTATTTCTAATATATTTATTTCATTCTTAACAAATCAATCTTCTCTTTGTCTGAGGTACATACTGAGTCCATCCACACTCTTTAGTTTATAAGTTTTGTGATTTGCATTAATGTTTAGAGTATTTTCTTTTATCTACCTTTAAAATTTTGCGGTAAATCTTAATGAAAATATTATGAGTTTGTTTGGACGAAACTCTTAAAAGGGGTTTTAGAAAAATATTAAACAAAATCAAACTTTATTCATAAACTACTTTAGGTTATCACTAAGTTAAAAATGAAATTTTGAAAAACTATATAAGAAAATGTGCATGAATTAATTAATGTATGAGATAATTTTAGCATATAGGAAAACAAATTTTGTTTTTTTCTTATTACTTTTTTCCTTAAAGATCTTGTGGAGAAAGTTGTTTCAATACATTTCATGAGTATTTTGGTTTATATGATACCATGTAAGCATCTTTCCCTGGCCCTCCTCGTAGCTCCTAATAGAATACCTAACATAAATGCTTATGTCTTTTTAAGAAAACTATTTGCATTATGACAGAAAAAAAAAAGAGAAAACTAAGGTGATAAAAGATAGAGAACAACATAAGATGTGTAGATTCTCTTATGTTTTATTACGGTTGGATTCTGTTGTAGTGTGCGTGGCTGCTCCTGTAACGCACTTCCAAGTCAACCGCTTATAACCACTAAAAGCTCAACTTTATGCCATTCATTTTTGTTTTTAGCTGTTTCCAGTTAGTAAAACTATATTAACATTAGATGCATTGCTGCGTTAACTGTTGTTTTATCAGATTGGTCAATTATAGTAAATTCTTCAGATTTTTAAGCAGATTAAGATGCAGATTGATGGGAGACATATATATCATTCACACTTGATGAAATAGTTACTTAATTTACAGCTTACAGAAAAGGCATTAGCGAGATTTTGATCTTGTTCCTCTATAAAAGTTTAGCATAAGAGTGTCAAAAATCTCGAGGATCAACAAATATTACTGGTGAAGAGGATCTAGAAGTGAACCAGTCAGAAGATTGAGGGAGATCCTTGTGAAGATTCTTAATGCACCACATGTCCTCTGCCCATGAGAACTTTCTCCAATGTGGGACTGCGTCTCTGACTGGGTCCCTTTGGCCCAGTTCAGCCACAATGGCCCCACAGCCACCACCATCTCTTGCCATGTTATGCACAAATGAACATAAACACTTCATTAGTTGAGCACCACACTTGCCCTCCATGTGTAGTCCATACACAAAATAAACCCCAAATGGCCTAAAAACATCAGGAAATGAAGGTAGCCTTAGCCATGGCATCCATTCATCCAACAACCTCGTACCTACGCAGCAGGCATGTGCCAATGGTGACACACCCTTCACTTGTAGTTTGAACACATCCTTGGTGTTCCACACGCTTAATATGGCATAGCTTGGAGGGAGAATGCCCCTTTTTGGATCACACTTGGACAAGTACTTCTTGGGGATGGCCATGAAAGTCCCCAGATTAAGGTTGTTGGACAAGATTAAGTCTATGTCTTTGGGGTAAAATTCTGAATTGGCAAACAGTTGGTTATACATGGACCCTGCTATGCGTGGTGGAAGGCGAAGCACAGCAACATTGGAGCTGATTGGTTTGTAGTGAGCATGCACAGGTTGCACTAGAATGGTTAGAGTCCTGAACTTTGAGTAGCCACATTTTTTTGTGAACAAATTCACGGAAGGCTCATTGGTACAATCAGTTGCCATATATGCATACTTAGCCCCCTTTTGCTTGCACCACTCTTCTAAATGTTCAACTAGTTTTGTGCCAATGCCAAATCTCCTGCATATGCCAAGATAAGTCTTTTACTTATTGTTGCCTCATCAAGCATCAAAAGATGTACACCTACTGCTTTTTGGTCTCGGTATGTTTTTATCTAGAAATAGATATGTAATTAAAAGTGATGAAACGGAAATTAAAATGAAGTGCACTAGAGGTGGATCATGAGGAATATTTGAACTGAATGGAAAAGTAAGGTTTGTGTGGACCTTGGTGTCTAGATGAAGAACTTTGTACGAAATTCAGTGAGATGGTTGAATATAAGAATAAGACATCATATCCAATTGCAGTTTCTTATTAAAGTAGTCTTAGTGGATACATCATACATGTGTCAATGACAGGCTAGCTTAACCATACTTTTTTCACCTTTCCATGATACGAGGAACATTGCCTTCTCTTTTTCTTAGAATCTAATCCTCCACCGCTTCTTTTTTCTTCTGATTTTTTGGTTTCCCTTATTTTATAAGGTTCGAATGAGATTAGAACCAAGAAAGCACACAACTAGTTGAAGAGAAAGGGATGGAATCCGAAAGAAAGAGGAGCTGCCAATGGAAAACAGAACAGAAGCAAAACCAGTGTCACAACTGACTTTTGCTTTTGTAAGTTGGAGGAAAACTGATTATGACTTGGTTCTTTTGGTATTTATCTGAAACACATGCACATTAACATCCAAAGGACCAATCAAAAGTACTCACTCTGAACTCCTTTTGATGACTTTAATGTGCAGTGCAGAAACAGATTGAAGCAAGAAAACCAATAACATATGAGCAGAGTGGAATAGAACCTGTGTCGAGGGGAGACTCTGAGCCCCAGAATATAGGCCAGTTTTACATAAACCGAATTCCCTCTTGTAACAGTTTTTACACACCCCCTTATCAACCCAACAACTTCTCCTTCTTCTCCATATTCTGCAACCTATTATTTTGACCAAATGCAACATTCATTAGCCTTGCTCAAAACCAGCAACAGATCTTATAAAAAACAAAAATTCTACTTTAGTTTTAAAGGAATGCAAACTGGTTATCATACAATTTCAAAGTGTGCAACTAGTATTACTCAAAACTCACATGTTTTTTGTGTTATAATTAGAGTTGAAGATAGTGTAAAACTGAAAAGTAATGAGATTTTTCATTAGATTTGTAGCTGGTTACTTACCAGCATGACATGCAATTGAAAGTGACGGATACGGCATATGGGGTCTCCCATGAGGTCAGTGACAAGAGATGGCTTTCCACTCTGCCCAACTTCACAAAGCCTTTCAAGTTTCTCTACTTGCACCTTGTGTCTATCTTCATCATATTCGTTTACCACAATCAGTGGCTCCTCCACTGTCTCTGATGGTGATTTTGTATAAATTTCTGCTGCTATCTTTAGAGACATGGTATGGTATAGATGATTAGAACAATCAATAGTAAGCAAAAGAGAAACAAGATCAATAATTATCCCTTGCTTCTTCTCAGTTGTGCTAGCTTCTATCAGCTTTCGATGCTCATCTCCCTATCTGTATGTGCATATATACATCTTAGAAGCCCCAAGAATATGCATACGTGGCACCTCCCCAATGTTTAGTGGACCTTGTTCTTTTGGCAAAAATGAAAAGAAAAGGATGGAAAAAATCTAAACTTGTATTCTGTTATTTCTATTCCATAATATTACATCATGTTCATATCTTCTTTTGTTTGTAGTGCGTGATCCAATACATCATGTACATATCGAAATTAAATAAGCACTGGTGCGCCTGTACACTTTTTGTGATAGATAATAAACCACATTATTTTCGATCACTATGCCGAGGGTTGAAGTGAAATTTCAAATTTAGTTAGCATTCACATTAAATGTCCACAAGGGAGAGAAATAACAAAGATAGGTGCACTAACCAGTCTTCGCATTCACAATGTGATATGCCCATATGAGGATAATGATGTCCTAATAATGATAATAACAATGACAGCAATAGCAGTTTAAGGTAATGTTTATCTGCAGTCAAAGTAGTGCCTTTACTATTGAATAATTGTCCCGTCTTCCTAATACAAGAGTAGTGATCACACTTATCCCTATCCAAAGAAAAAAAACTCCACTCAAGGTTTGAAATGAGAGAAATTTTCTTTATTTTGGAATGATAACAAAGTATGTGATTTTAGATGAGAAGTGTAATTTAACTGAGTACTAGTTAGTTACCACTTGTGTCCTCTCTCTAGTTAGTTGTGTCTTGTTATTGGTATTGAATGAAAAAACTGGTGGTGGGTCATTTAGTGTTCTTTAGAATCATGATGGCAAATGTTGTGCAAGATTCGCCCAGGTGTTTGAAGACTAGAAGCCTGAAGCATACATAAATAAAGGCCTTATCTTATTACTTTCCTTTCACCAATTATTGGGGGAGGTGGTATAGAAAGCATGCCTTTCACCACGTTTTTGGTGAACATGTGGGATGCTACTGTGCGGCTTAAAGTGGGGTTTTGATCACCATCATCATATGCACATATTGAGCTCTTTTTTCAATTGAAACCGTACCATTCCTTTGTTTGTTTATGTTCTAAAAGAATGGTGCCAAGTGTTGTGAGAGAAGAGCTCTTTCAATGGCTACGCGCCTCCCTAGAAGCTTCATTCACCCCAAGCCCATATCTCATTAGCTGATGTGTCTTGTTTCTAAATTGGGATGAAGTTTGTTCATTCATAACTGCTACACTGTGGTCCAATTGTACTACAACTTACCTCTTAAGGAATGCAAAATTTAATCTAAAATTTTAGACACTTGGAGTCCTATCACTGCAACCACTTGCTCCAAATGATACATGCAAATGGTACAAAAGCAAAAAAGAACTCTCTCAACATCAAAAACAGAGAGAGGTCTTAATACAGAAGAAAGCTATGCATATACCAAGGTTCTGATTGGACTTGCATGATCAATGCACTATCACCAAAATCAGAAGCTGGTCAAGATAGAGCTGCAAATTCTGATTTGCCATATTAATAATCTGTCCAAAGCATACACTTTGACATGAGGAATTTGTGTTCGCTGTCCTTATACCATCAAAATCCTCAATCATCAAAGTTTGTAACTTTGGTAATTCATAATCAAGGGTATGGTAATTTGGTAAATGAACTTCACCGTTATGTTTCATTGTTCTTCACCTTTTATCACTTTTGGTTTGCTTCAATTTTCTCTTCAAAGCAATATAGTCAAAGGTGAACATCAAAGTCTTAATCTGATAAAACACCCAATTATCAAAGCTACACGTATGTTCAAGTTTTAAGGCCATTGTTGCAGAAATTTGATGCCTTGAAAACATAGAAAAACTGATGTGACGGCATTAATGTTCTATATGACCTGCCTGCCATTTCTTTGATGCTAATTTTTCTTCAAAAAAATATGTTTTTGAACAACAGTCTCAATTCTGTCAAAAGAAAAATGAAAAAAACAAGAGTCTCAATCGAATCAATTTTACTCTTATTCTTTTCAGAAAATGATTTGAGTAAAGTCGAGAGAATATGGTCTAATTTGCATGAACACAAAAGGTTTACTTTTTATCAAATTGAAAGCAAACCATGAATACAAAACATTTGCATGAACACAAAAGGTTTACTTTTTATCAAATTGAAAGCAAACCATGAATACAAAAGGGGTTTGAGCATGAAAATAAAAGCAAAGAATAAACAGGAGAGACAGCAAAGTGAATAACATTTAATTATGAGAAATTTTCAAATTTAGGTATAATTTTAGGATTATTTCAAGAATACATATTTTCTCTTCAAACAAATTGGTTATAATATAGAAGATTCTAATAATCATTTTTTTCTCAATAAATAAATAGATATTTAAACATTCACCGATTATAAATTATCTGTTTATTCTTAATAAATCTTCCAAAAGAGCTGGTTTTTCTTTTTTCAATAAAAATACAGAAAAAAATAGTATCATTATACAATATCTACTTTCAAAAATATAAAATTATTCCATACCGTCTAGATTATAAACAAAAAATAATAAATAATGTTAATTATGAAATTTAATTAAAATTTAATTTTACTAATCGTATGTAAAAGATTTTTTTTTTTCCAAACTGTCTTTTATTAAAAAAATAATTATCAAAAATAAAATCTCAACTAATCGAGATATAGTTTCATGAAATATGATAGCATTAATTAATGCTTGTTTATATTTTAGATTACCATACAAAATTTGTCCTACTTGTGTATTATGCTAAATCTTTACTAAAATTATAAACAGAACAGTTTTTGGAATTCTACCACATTTTTGTCCATAAGATATGAATCAGTGAGTTAAAAGACATATAAGCAAGTTAAGAAAAACAATATATAAATTATTTTTATCTCGATTTTGGAATATTTTTTGGACATACCAGACATAGTCATACTTTAAAGAAAATCAAGGTTCTTTTTTTCGCAGGATATCTCACAATCACAAGTATGATTAATTTTGATTTGAGCACATATTTAGAAATGATGCAATTTTCTGAAAAAATTATCAAAATTGGTAGATTTTGAAAATTTTATTTATATGAGTAAATGTGCTAAAATAACTGGACTTTATTGTTAAAAAGTTATACAAAATAAGATTACGAAAATGTGTAAATGAAGTAATATCAACTTAACAAGACTTTAATATAAAAAGTAAAGTAGTATTAAACATACACGACAATTTTAATTAATGTTAATCAGTATTTATATATTTTTTATTTTAAATAAAGTCATGTTATCTCTCACAATAAAATAGTATTAAGTTCACATTATTTTATTTTTATAAATTCAAAATCATATTATATAGGTACAACTCTTTTACAATAAAATTGTGTTATATTAGCACAAGTTATCAATATTAACAAGTTTCAATTTATGAAAATTGCATCAATTTTCAGAAATTTTCTTTTGATTTGTCTCTCATTGACCATAACAATGCGTAATTGATTACAAGGGCAAGTGAATCATATTCGATTCTGATTTCTGAGATCAATGACTTGCTATATTCTAGTCTTCATTCTTTGAGTAAATTAATGAGAAGCCAAGACTATAGAAATTGCAATAACTTTGGGCACTAACCAATCTTTTGCTAAATATAAGATTCAACAAAATTTAACATTACTAATGCCGCAGTGGGCGTGGCTGCATAGGAATTTATGCAAATTCTGTTCAAAAACTAACTTTACATTATTAAATTCCATGGTTTATGAGCTGATTAGTTTCTTAAACATTAGAGACTCACCGTCAAACTTTTTCAATCCACAAACTTCTACTCTTCAATTTTATGGAGAGACTCTAATTAATATTTTTCATACAATTTTTTTAGAAGTTGTTGAGATTTTTCATAATAATTGAATAATATAAAAAAAGAAGACTATAAACCCAATGGTTTAAGGTTTTGGATTAAAGATGGTGTTATTGTTTTGTGTAAATTTGACTTAATTCTCATTCTTGTGAGATCTCATCAGTTTTTTCCTTTTCTGATTACACAACAAATTTTTCTGGTACACTCAATAGTTTTATATTATTCAGAAGTTGAGTTTAAAATCCGTTTAAATATATTTTTTTTCTTTTAACAATCTAGACGTATTTTAAAAATAAAATGATAATAGAGTTCTAAAATAAACAATATCTTAAAATTTCTTCTAAAAGTACAATTTTCTCATTACAAACAAACAAGTTAAATTCTTGAAGAAAGAAAAAAACAAGATGAAATCTAAGAGAGAAATTGTTCCGATTGCCTAAGAAGCATAGGTGTAGGTGAGTTAAATAGAGTATGATGAGTGAATCAAATCTTTCATAAGAAAACAAAAGAGTTACAAGAGGTGTGCATGTTCAAAGAATGAGGCACTACATAAAGTAACATTCCAAATTAGAGATAGGCGTGCATCTAGTTTCTATGGTCACATAAATTAGTAAAACACACATGAAATTATTTACATTGTGTTTAAACAATGGCATTTGGCATCACATGAAGAAGGTGGTCCATCACCTAAAAAGTAGGAAAAATATAAAATAAAAAATAAATACGGCTTATCCCTAATCATTATACTAACCATACATATAAAAATATTCCCCCATTAGTCCAAAAGCAAGTTTAATATTGAAAGTCTAAGAAATAGAAAAATGTGCACTTAGGTAAATTTGTGTAGGGATGCATACCGACAGTACTAACCATATAATAAAAAAATGTTAACTAAAGCAAACGGGTTAAGCTATAATATACATATTCATATAAATATACGAGGATACTTTATTATCACCTAGGTTAGGTGGTCTCAAATCATTGGCTTTCTCATCCAAGTGCATATAAACAATTCGGAATGTCATGCTGTTTGGATATGAGTTAACTATTGTGCAAAATACATAGTTATATAACTAACAATTTATAAAGAAATGGAATGCAAAAAATTGCTTAATAGATTAACCTGGAATGCAAAAACTTGCTTAATAGATCAACCCGCACAGCTTTAGTTGTCGGTGTTAGAAAAAATTAAGAAAAAAAATATAAGAAAAATGTCATAATAATGAGACAAGAATTGAATTCAGATAAAGAAATAAATCATCTCAATCTAAAACTTTAAATATCTAAAACTTTAAAGATATTGAGTTTATAGATTTTTTTTATATATATTATTTGTGGACTTAACACGAGTATTTCACTTACAATTGACCTTCATCACCACAAACCATCGATTTGATATCACTTGTTGAAAAAATTGAAAAAAAAAATATTAAAGAGATCAAATAAGAATCAGACAAAAATCAAACCCATATAAAGAAATCAAACAATAAAATTCTCTCCATAATTAGATAATAATATAAAAAAAGAATATTATAAATAAGTATTTATTTATACAAATATATTATCATTAATATTTTATTTTATACTCATTAAAACATAATTATATATTATCATTAATATTTTATTTTATACTTATTAAAACATAATTAAAGTCAAATAATACTATCATATCACAAATAAGCAGCTATTACAAATAAGCAGCTATCACAAATTAGCAGGTATCACAAATAAATAGCTAAAAATAATATAATAGTGTTTATGATAAGAGAATTGTGTTTTATTAGAAAATTATGGATTGTGTGTGGAGGATATAATATATATATATATATATATATATATATATATATATATATATATATATATATATATATATATATATATATATATTTCACTTAAGGTATAACCACCCTATTCATTATTATATTTTTAGTGTTTATTTTTATCCTTTTATATTCCTCGATTTAATCCTTCCAACTTTTAAAAATATGTTTTTAATTTATATTTATACTTAAATTTAATACTTATTGCCGATTATTTATAAGAAAAAAAGAAACTAAATTCATTTTTAAATTTGGAAATGAAGAGACTAAAAACAATATTTAATCTTAGTTTTCAATCTCGTGCTATTATGGTGCTTTTTTTAATACCTTGACAAAAATAAATGGTGAAGCATATATTAATGATACGAGATCCATGAAAGTTTGAATATAATGCATGTATGTTTAGGTTAGGTTTAGGGTTCTAAAAAATGCATGTAAGTTTGAAATACATTTGTTTAGTCTTGGTTGAATTAAAGTGACTGATCTTTATGGGATGTGCCAACCTCACCTCACTTCTCGAAAGCTACATTCCAAAATAAGATATCTCTATTTTTCATTTGTTTTAGTCACATTACTTTCATTGCTTACACTGTTATCAATGAAAGCTCGGGTTTATCACTTTTTTTGCCGCGCATGGCATCACATACATCGCGATACCAAAGGTGGTCCATAACCTAAAAAATAATTAACAACAAAACACTGATAAATCATTACTATAACCATATATCTATCACGATATCGTGCTATTTTTATCAGAGCCATTTCAGCAAAGGTGTGTGTCTTTTTTGCAAGAGTAGGCATGTACTTTTACCTGTAGTGTTATCCTACTTACACTCATTTCTTTCTCTGTATCTTTATCTCAAAATAAGATAATAACATCATAATGGATGATTATTGTGCTTTAGTAAATAAATGCATAAAAAATAAATAATAAAAATTAAATTATTGTGCGTTAGTTTAAAATATATTGATCTTTACATAATTGTTATAAAAAATTGACGAGAAAATAACATATCACAATCTAATTTAATATATGATAATTGATTAAATTATTATTATAATATAATATGTGACAGAACTAGCAGAGGTGAGTTTTATTAAGAAGTGAATTTTAAATTTAACTTAATCTTATGAGATGGGTTTGTAATGTAAGGTTTGCATTCACTTATATGTCTTATGTTTTATCATGTGTGATCTCGAACACATTCTCCTTGTAACTATGTTTGTTTTTATTTTTTTATTATTCTTTTTTGTGGTTGAAATGTTCTTTTTTGTCTTTTTCTTAATTGTTAGTTGCATCCTCTCTACATTATCTTTTCTTCTATTGTTATTGGTTTTCCTTATTTCTTTACTCTTTTTAGTTATATCTTTAAATTGATGATCTTTTAGGTTGAACCATCTTCTCTCTCACTTAAGCATTTATTGGGTAATCAAATTGAGAAATAACAATTTAAAAATTATAAATAAAAATTTTAACTTGTAACACTAAGAGTATTTAGTTTTAAGGAAGATTTATGCACTTTTTATCTCTTCTTTATTAAAGTAATATTATTAGGGGATGTGGTAATATTATTCTTCAATAAGACTAAGAATTTGAAAAGTAACTTTGTTGTTATTCTAAATAGAAACACTGTAGAAAAATATCGAATTCATAGGTTATGATAACAACAAATATAAAAGGTATTATTCTATATCAGTGTGATTTTTCAAAAAAAAAAAAAAAGATATATTTCACATTAGTTGTTATCCAGTTTATGAAATATTAAGCTTTATATTAATATCATCTACCTTACTTCATTAAATAATCAATGTAAAAGATCTAAAAACGGTTGATATAAGATGTTTATAAATAATTTGGAAATATATATATATATATACATATATATATATATATATATATATATATAATTACAATAAATATGATATTATTTTA
>Ga0209700_102935_pt1 | contig 33603 bp, 11 predicted proteins | sample SiratroredBW_FD_187528 | JGI IMG/M metagenome (GOLD analysis project Ga0209700, IMG submission 187528) | Root nodule microbial communities of legume samples collected from California, USA - Siratro red BW (SPAdes) (version 2) | ecosystem: Host-associated > Plants > Roots > Nodule | place: USA...
AAAAATTAAATTAAATTAAAATTTAGTAATAAAATATATTTAGCAAAATTAAGTTTAAGTTTAATATTTGAATTTAGTTACTAATATAAAAATAATTTAAAATAAAATTAAGATTTAGCAATAAATTTAGAATGAAAAATTTGAAAATATTATATAATTTTTTAAATAAATTTATTGTTAGTTTTTAAATTATATTTATTACTAACTAAATCTATTTCACATATTAATAACTAAATTCATAGCATATAACTTTTCATCTCAGTAACCACTCTTCTATTCAAATTAAATTAATTTTTTTTATTTATTTTAGTTACTCATTAGCAATAGATCATAAGTGTCAAACAAAACAGAAGAGGAATGAGTGGAGAATATTAACCCTCCTAAAATGGTACAGTATTTCCACTGTATTAATTAACTCATTAATTGAAATATTAGATTCACAATTTCATCTAGTAAAGTAAGATGATGTCTTCTTTTCACGATTTCATTATGTTAGGTTTTATATTAAATCGTGGAACAAAGCCACCATTAGGTTAGGTTTTATATTAAATCGTGGAACAAAGCCACGATTTCTTTACAATGATATTGTGTTTCCTATGCACCATTCACCCATATTCGAAAAAAAAAATACACCATTTCAAAAATTTTAAAAAAAAAATTACACCAATTTAGGAAATTTGCCCATAAAATGCTATTATTATTATTATTATTAAGACGATCATTAATTCATTAAGCTCCTTCAACTAGTTAATAATTATTTCCACTTTTTATTTATTTATAATCATCTAGTATATAATGCCACTATTATTTATGATTGCTCTCCCCCAACTATTTTCTTCACTACAACAATTATTTTTAAGTTAGAATTATTATTAGTCTAAATTATTAAAAATATCCTTTATCTCTCAGGTTTTATCAGTTTAATTCTTTATTAGTTATTTTTAGTATAGACTTAGCAGTTAATATCAAGTACATTTGATGTATCCTATATCGTATTTTGGCCTTGTATAAGGGTCTTTTACCCTAATTTGAGAATTTAGGGTTCAAGTTTTTCATTCTCCCAATCTCAGCGTCCAAGTTTACCAAATTTGAGAATTTAGGTTACCAAATTCATCTTTCATTTCAGTTTTACCTGACATGGATTCAAATGCATCTTCATGCTGTTGTAGCATTAATTATCCGAGAACAACAAACTCTCAAGTTCCTACTGGAACAACGTCCACAATTGGGTGGAGATAACATAATCATGTGATTGCTAGAACCAACAACTTGAGAAGTAGGTTCAAATTGTAGAGACTTCACCGTAAGCGTCTCAATTATGCATTTTGATATGTTACAAAAGCTAAATTTTATGGGTTGATTGTGTGTACATTACTTATTGTAAAAGGAGATGAAGATATTGAGGATTGTCTTCTCATTGAAATGCCGAAAATTTGAGATATATATTGCATAAAAGAGAATGATATTTGTAGAATTCATTAAGATGCTTTAGGAAAATTTTCAAGTTGTGTGTTTGAATTTGCTTTCATGTTTATGTTCTTCAATCTAGTAAGGTCTAGGGTCTAAATTCAGATGCATTTGGAGAAGTACAAAATGTATGAATAATGTTAAGGTTAGATAGCTAGTTTTGATGTGTTAAGTATTTTGCTTATTTGTTAATGAAAAGTTTAGTTTATGTACGTTGGTAATTAACATTGTGCTCCTTTAGTTGTGGGAGGAAATGAGTTGCAAATGGTTGTGAATGTAAAAATGAGGTCTTAGTTTTGAAACTTATGAATTGGAATGTAAGTAAGGGATCATAGTTAAAGTACTAAAATGTAGATACGTTGTATCTTACTATTAACAGACTTTGCATCTAGTATAAAAATGACCAATTTAGTATTATTTAAAAAGATAAAAAAATTAAAATGGAGAGACTAAACTGAACTAGAAAATAAAAGACTTTTTTTTTCTGAAAAATATAATTATCACATATTTATTGTTACTATCATGATATTAGAATCACCATCAACACTTGCAAGCACTGTCCTTAACACTGTTTTGATTGCTACAAGTCCACCAACATTGTCAGTGTCGTCTCCTCTCTGTTGTCCCCTTGCTCTCCTTCTTTTGTCCCCCATCCCAGCTTTCCCCCTCCACCAAAACGTTTATTAAATAGTAAAAAGTAATTTGATTCAAGATTCAATATTAAAACTTAAAGAATGAAAATAACAACTTTAAAATTAAAATTGTAAAGCGGGAAACTGGCTTTCATTTAAAACTCAATATCAACTCAACAGACCTATCAACAACGTTGTAATTATTCATATACAGTAGCCATAAAGCAAACTTATCTAACATCAAATATATAAAATGCCCTCAAAATGAAACATCAAGGCTTAGCAGTATCTAACAAAAGCTGAACTGCCACCTAAATCTAAAGTGTTGTTTCGGCAATCAACCTTCAAATATCATTCCTTTATGTTTTATACGTTGGTCAAACCTTGTCAGTTAAGTGATTGAGATTCTGACAGAAACTTATCCTGCCATGGTTTGATCGATGGTGTGTAATTGAAACATTTGTGTCTTCTATGTCTTGTGCTAATAAAGATAAAGGCCAGAAAGTTGAAAGCTGCATTAACTAAAGTAGGAGCAGTTAATTTTCTCCCACATGATCAAGTATCATAACATGGTAGGCATTAGCTATGTATTAAGCCAGCCAACCTTTTATAAGATACTAAAAAGCAAGACTATATGTTTTTTTATACAGACTTCCTCTTGATACTAGCTTAAGAGGACACTCAGGAAAAAGAAGGGGTGTCCCTGACTTAAAACATTGTATAAGGGCTCCTTCATATATATCTTATGGAGCTCCATAGTTTTATTGGAGAGTTGAGACTAGAACCATATGGCCTTCGCAGCCATGAGCATTTGTTTGAGAGAGCCATCAACATGGAGGGAGATCACATCCTTTGATGACCCTACGAATTTCCCACCAATGAACACTGCTGGCACTGAAGGGTTACACCCCATGCTCCTCAAAGCCCACTCCATTTCCCTCCCATAGGCGTCCTTGTCAAGCTCATGCACCGCAGGGCTTGCTCCAAGCTCATAGAACAGTTGCGTGATGCTGTGGCACATGTAACATGAACTCTTGGTGAATATAACTGCTGCCTTCTTTGATGCCAAGTCTCTTACTCTATCCATTACTTCAAATTATGAGAGAAGGGTAATTGAAAAGAACTTGTTCTAGCTGTGAGAAGCTTTGCTAATTGTTTTCCCTGGTGGACTTTGTGATTACATCGTCTCTTATTTATAGTGGGTGGTTATAATAGTGGACTAGTGCATTAGAAATAAAGTAATTATTGTTATAGCGGAAAGGAAAAGGAAGAAAGTTCCTTCGGATATTTGTTTGGATAAGAGAAATGCTCCCTGATCATTTGATCGATGGGGACTCTGACATGGAACAAGTTGCATTTAGCATCACATTGTGCATGCAAGTGATAATACAAATCACTGGGGCTCCCCGTACGAGCAATCAGTGCAGGAATAAGAACAATGTGTATAATTTATTACACTGAAAAACTCTTTCGGCCCTGGTTCGCAGCATCAAGTGGATTATTCTAATGTTAATTTATTCAAACTTCTCTGAGGCAGATGGCACAAAACAATGTTGCGTTGTCAACACAATCAGCCGAAAGAGTGGAATCCTTCCTATATCCAATTAGAATTGTTATTGTATTAATGCTACAAGTCAAAGGCCCCCAACGAGTTACAAGTGTCCTATGCATGCATACACGTCGGCGTGCCAAGCTTACCCTCCCCATATTTTTCTTAAGGGAAAGATAATATCAAGTAAAGGGGATAAGAAATGGAAAATTTTTCAAAAACATAGGAAAAAAAATTAGATATTTAACCGAATCTTCTAGTCTACTGAGTTGATGTATATGCTTTTATTATAGGCTCTTATGAGTGTTAATTAAGTAAGATGTTGTATTTGGTCGTGAATATTGGGGAGGGTGATGTGGAGATAAGGGTTTATCCAGTGCGTTTCCACTTTGGTCCCCGCATCAGATTCATGGAATACGAAAACAGTAGCAAGTTCCGACAATTCTATGTGCATATGGCCCTTAGGGTATGGAAGAGGTCCCTAAGTACTTCTCTTTGACACAGTGGTGAGATGTCAAATAACAGTGATTGGTTGTGATTTCATGAATGATCTCAACTTCCCAGTATAAATTCCTTGGTTGGCTCTTCCAACCAATCACCTTTTACTCTGCAAAAATCTCTTCTTTGTTGGCACCAGAACTTTCCATACTTGGATTTTTGACTAGATTGAGGCTCAATCTCTAATTTAATTATGAATTTCTATGTTTTACTTAAAAGTATATCGATCTAACTAGAGAAAATAAATTAGTTCAATGTGAAACAAAAACTCAAATACTTTCAATCATAACAAAAACAATTTCAAGAATGCAAGAGAAACGATAAAAGTTAATTAGGGCGAGCTAGTTTTTCTGGTAAGGGTTTTATCTCACTAACTATATAATCTACCACTAAATGCAGAGATTAATTAGGTATACCACAGGATTAAATATTTTGACATAAGTTTTATCCTTACAGGGATCTAACCGGTTTAAACAAAATGATTTCTTGTGCTAAAAATTATTAGATAGTTTGGAGATCACATTTAGTATATAATAATGTCATTAAAAAATTCAATTGAAATTTTTGAATATGTTATATAAAATTTATTTGAGGTCGTGGTTGTTTTGTGATAGTTTGGGACCTATATAATAATCCTTAGGATATTTATTAAGGAACTTAAAGGATAGTTTGTTTAATATAAAAATGCATTAATGTAGAAAAAGCGTTTTCATGCATGTTAACATTTAATAAAATTAATTAATGCTCTAAAGATACTAGTTAGTTAGCAATTTTGTTTCCTGATAGTGAATTTTCTTTTTCTTTTGATTTTGATTTGAAACGAACATATTAAAAACACTTATAGTATCGCAAATAAGTTTTGTCTTAAAAAAGTAGTACCAGCAAAATTTATAATTAATTTCTTCGACATATTCTTTGCTGGTTAATGAAATTTATTCGAACTTGAAAAATAAAAATTGTTAAAAAAATTAAAAGATATTATGAGTGATTTAATAAAACAGGAAAAAGAGAAATATAAGTGAAATAAAATATAAAAAGAAAAATATTTCTTACAAAATTATAAATATGCAAAGGAGATTCACTAAGTGAGGATATATTAAGACGTCAATTTTGTGAGTCCAAACTAGTTCCAAGCAGTATAGAAAAAAGTTTGTCTGAAAGTCCTACATAAGATTCCTTAAGAATATAATTACGACACTTTTAATAAATGCCATGTGACCACTGGTAAAGAATAAAATGTAAAATATCTAATAGAAATACAACATTAAATGAATTAAAATAAGATTAGGTTAAAGGGTTTACTTTTTATTCAAGATTAAAATTTATTCTTCATTATTTTAATTTTAATTTTTTAAATTTGGAATAAATTGGTATATTAAAGAAACTTTTTACCCGAAAGACACTCATTAATTAACAGTGTTATTTATGAAAAGGGAATAAAATAAATATCAACATCCTTGAATGTACAGTAAGAATTTGGTGGAAAGTATAATTTAAGAATATGGTAAAGATGAAATGATCCATCTCTATGCATGTTTGGTTAAGTCAAGAGAATGAGTGACCATTCTTACAACGTAAGAATAAACATTCTATCAAGTTATGGAATCTCTATTCTGTTTCACTAAAATAAAGGTAACATTCTATGTCTACTTTTTCAGTCACAACATTATTTTGAGTCAAATCGTTTTCCTTGGTGGGAAAAAAATTATGCTGGAAGACATATAGTTTAACTTCACATTTGTTAGCCTAACGTAACACTAAAAGAGTCTTTGCAATTTGAAAATTCGTAAATTAAAATTTTGTATATTTTTTATCACTTTTATTATAATTTTTATCTAATCATACATTAGATAATGATGGTGATTCATAATTGCCTGTCGGCAATCCCCGATTTTTTTAAAATATTTAGGATCTTCTTTTGGGTTTAGGTGTGAAAGAGAGTTTAAATAGTTTTTAAAACCATTTAAATTCACTTTGGGAAGCAAATAAAATAGAATTTTATTATTTTAATTGTAAGTTTTTTACAATGATCTTATTTTATCCAATTTTTTTCCCGATCTTCTTCACCACTCGTTCTGTAATTGTTAGGCGATGAAAAATTAATTGAATTAACCACCTTAACTTGAATAATGAAATATTGTTTTTTTTTATCAGCAGAATAATGAAATATTGTATTTGTACTTTAAATTTAATCACGACTTGAATGTTATTTTTTTTTAATTTGATTCGATTGTGATTTGGTATAATTTTAATCCATAAAAGTTCCTACAAACTAATCTTTTATCAGGTTTGAGCTACATCTAAAAGCTTTAATTGAGTCGATATTATTTTAACTTGACTTGTTATGAAAATTATAATGTTAATATAAATCATTTATCATTAATAATCAATACCATAAAAAAATTTAAATGCACACAAAATAAACCCCTCTTCTCTAAATATAATTGATTTTATACTTACAGTAAATTATATTTCATACTTAAAGTAAATTAATAACGAGTAAGATACACAGAGAATAACCTGATGACAGTACGCTACTCTTTCTTCATTTTTTTCAGGAACTGTTGAAAAATAAAGTAAAAAAAAAAAATTGTCTTTATGGATGTCCATAATAATTACTATGAACTAAAACTTTTAATAATTGAATTAAATTAAATTTAAAATGTCTAAACTGTTTAAAAATAAATTGAATTTTAACTGTTTTACATAACTATTTTTTGTTGTAATTTTTAATTAAATTAATTTATTTTAAGAAAAAATAAAAAAAAATTATTTAATAATAATATTTAACTGTATAATTTACTCACTCTAAATATAACTGTTTAATTTTTTTAGTTAAAAAATTAACAGATACATGTTTCTTTTTTCAAAAATTATATACATATTTTAAAATTATTATTTAAAATAAAAAATACGAATACAAATGCGAGATGCCTACGCATGTGTTTCCACTGATACTAACTATTATAATTGAAATTTATTTAATTGATATAAAAAAGTTGAAACTTCCAATTTGTTAAAAAAAAATTAAACGTATCTTTTATTTGTACAAAATAAATATTTAATTCGTTACTGAAGTGAATTAACACCTTTTTATTTGGTTATATTTCAGGAACTCAGTTTCATTCTTTATGTGAATTATCCTATACAACGTGGAATTCAGTTCAAAATAGTTAAAGAAACACAAGACAGTTTTTTTTTTTCAATCCTTTTAATTTTATTTATTTTTGGCTGTTAACAGTTAAATTGAATTCATTCAGTTCACAATAGTTAAAGAGAGATAATACAGTTAAATTTAATTTTGTTCAATGTATTAATTTTACAGTCTAACTAAATTTGGAAAAACTAATTTTAAAGTTATTACTAGCAATTAGTTCACATCAATTCTTTTGAACGCTCGTAGTCGTCTCATTCATTCATGTTTGATTTTAATATTTTTAGGATTGCTGAAAAGTGCAAGTAAAAATGTTTTTCTTTAGTGCGTTATCCTAATAAAAAAAACTCATTAAATTAGTACAACTATTAATCATTTTAGTGAAATTATGAAAAAAGAAATTTTGGTCCATAAAATTGACAACTAGTGATCATTTTTTAATCCTAAAAGTACCAATTTAATCCTTGATAATATAAAATTTGGTCTTTGACTATAATTACATCACCCATTTACCTAATTTATTTTTTCCTAAGTCAATTGATTTATAGTTGTAAATTTAAAATACTAATTTGACTAAATTTAAAGTCAATGAAGAGCAAAAATAAATAGTGAATTATAGCCTATTTTCAAAGAAAAAATTATAATATAAAAAATATTTTTATCTATATAAAGAAATGGACTCAACCAACTAATAGATTAGTAATGTAATTTTATTATAACGCCTCGTTTAATTAAGATATATTAACATGCATTCACTAAAAGGTATTTGTATATACATCACTCAATTGATGTGAACTTTTAGTTTTAAAACATGATATCTTTTTATTTTGTTTAGTATATATGTTCTCACATATAATATTAACTACTTTTATTACATGATTATAACATTTTACATATAACATAACTAGGAGTGAACTAGTTATTTTATATAATTAAAAATATCATATATATATATATATATATATATATATCATATTAGAATATTATAGCACATCATAAAAAATGTTAAACTACTATCTAAAAGAATAATAAATCTTTAATTATATATTCAATCATTTAGAGTATTTTGTTATACTCAATACTTTTTAGAAAATTCATATTAAATATGTTTTACAAAAAGTTAATATATGATCAATGAGAAGTATATTGGACAGTTTATTTTAAACTGTGAAAAGATTTATTGTACTTACTTTGTAATAATATGATACATTTAACCTCCTTCAGCTTCTCACTATTTAATGTTTTAATCTACGTAATCATATTATGAGTAAGGTCTTGTGTTGTGGCTAGAGTTTAGGATAGGACAAAATTCAATTGTTTTTGGAGAGGCTGCTTCGCATAAGGATACAATGATGACAACAAAGTTGTAGAGTTTTTTTATTGGCCTTGGTCTTAAGAAGGTTTGCTATGAATGCTTGACTGTGGTTTGTTTAGAAACGTGCTTTGATTTTACATATATAATAGGTTAGACGAGTATTGATTCTTGAATAATATAATGAGAATTTGATCGGAGTCAAACAATCTTAGATGTTTATAATATTTTGTAATTGTTTGACTTACATATCTACATTTACTAGATTTGATGTAGTTATATTGTTTATATAGGGGTTGGAACACTCCAAGTGTTCCTTTTATTTATTTATTTCTTATTATTGCTAAAAAAAATATTATGAGTGATGTATAAATCATCTCATTTATGCAATACATTTTATGCTTAATAATATGATCCATTAAATCACAATACCATCTCAAGCAGCCGTTGTTACTCACTAATAAAAGGGTCACAATACACTCATAAAGATCATATCACACCCATACAATATACAATACCAAACATATATTAAAATTAAAAGTCAAGTTCAAGAGGGAGTGAATTGAATAATCACTAATATTTGAAATAGGATGATAAATGATTATTGAATTGATTGATAAGTATGAAGTAAACTAGATTTAATGCAGAATGAAAGATTAGTTAAAATATATTTCTAAGATGTGAAATATGTGATAACTATAACGTACAATATAACAAGTAAAAAAAAAAAAATATACACCAAAATTTATACATATACACTCTATAACAAAAGTTATAACAAGAACTATATTAAATTGCTAATCACTTTGATTAAACCAAACCACTATATTTTTAAATTTTACAAAAATCACTCAAGAAAACAAGAAAAACAATATCCACACAATAAGATCTTGAATTATACAAGATCTTCTAACACCACTTGTAAAATCCTATCACAACCAACACTCTTAGAAGAAATATAATTAAAATATTAAAGATATACACCTAAATTTTATCCTAATTTTATAACAAATGAATGTAGAAATATGATAAATCTCTTCTTAGTATTAGAAATATAATATAAAATCATCTATGACTATTTTAAATATAGAAGAAACATAAGATAAAAATTACTCATGTGTCATTTTTAGTATAAAATTATTGATTATTGACAGCTTTATGGCTGTTTTGTTACTAAATAGTGTTACTTAGCCTATAAGTTTCTTATGGGAGCTTCAAAGTTATTCAACTAGAGCAAGTTTAAAAAATCTACGACAAGGCATGTCCGACTATCCTATTTCAATAAAGACAAACATTGAACAGTGTCTTAAAAAATATTAGTTAAAAAATTTTAAAATTTTAAAACGCAGAAAAATCTTTGTTGTTATGATTTTTAATAGGTTTTTGTGTGATTTTTATTAAGAGAAAAACTCTTTTTACTTTCTTAATCAGTATCATCATGACATTATGTGGCAAGATCCTTAAAAAAAAAATAAAGTGGGTAACATGCAAGTGCAACGAATGATGATATGAAAGGCCCAATCAAAAGGATGAAGATGAGGGATAGATGACATGCAGATTCACCATCATACTAACCCTAAAGTTTTCACGTGAAGTGAACACCAACTGCTCTGATTCCTCCAACAGAATCCATTGACATGGATTTGCACATTGTATGATTGCCATCAATTTAAACGTCCATACCTTAAAATCTAAGCTATTCTTACTTCTTTACATTATACTCCCACCAACTTATTTTTAAGCATAGTTTTTTTTTTTTAACAAATAAGAAATATTTTTTATCACCAAACAAAATATACAAATGGAAGAGAAAATATAGGTAAAAAGGAAATAAAGGAAAAAAAGATTAACAATATATTTGTTTTTCTATTCTTCTCAACCATATCGATTATCTTATTATCAACAAACCTAACTTATCTAATGTACCTTTCCCCATATTTTAATAAAAAAAAAAAAAACTATTTTACCTTTACTGAAACTACCATTTGTGCTTATTATGAATTATCATTTGGTAAATAAACCTTAATAAAAAGTATTTGTGCTATAAATCTTCTTTCTACTCTCTCATCTAACCTAATAATGCTAGCTAAACAACTCAAAATGAATCTTTATATTGTGGCTTATGTGATAAACCGAGCACGTGCAAAGTCCTTCCAATGCAAATTAGAGTTGACAATAATAAAAAGACATGAATCTTCTAATAAATTAAACAAAAAGTTATACTTATAAAATTTTACCAAATGATTCAACTCAATTATCTTTCAGACTATTTATTTTTGCCTAGATTCACAAAGAAACAAAAGAAAAGAGAGAAAGAAGAGATCAGAAAAGATAGACCAAAGTTGTATTATTGATTTGTATGTCTTACAAAAACATTAATGCGACAACTTATTATATAAGAGAAGTGGAGAAAGCAGAAAAGAAAAGACAATTTCTTAACAAGGCACCTGAACTCATCAGACGATCTAGACAAAACGCAAACTATTAGACTATGATATCAGACCATCAAATTGCCTAGACAAGACACGTACTGTTAAACTATGGTATCAAACGATCAAATCTTCTAGACAAAGCACATACTACTATACTATGTTATTATGAATGATATTATGATATAAGACTACTAGACCGTTTGGATATATCACAAATAAACACAGAAAAATGTGTAATTACAGATTTTTGTAAATAATATTAATAATTAATATTATCATTAATATTATTATTATTAATATTATCATCTTATCGTTATTACTAATATTATTATTATTAATATTATTATATTATCAATGGTGTTAATATTATTTTTATTAATAATAATAATTAAAATATAATTACAAAATTTATTTAGAACCGTGGTTATAAACATTATTTTATGTATACTTACATAAAATTACCACAATAAATATGAGATGACATAATGGAGACTAAAAGGAGAAAGGAATGAGGCCAACAGGACAAGTCCCACTTTGTGTAATATGTGACCAATAAATAGTAATAATGATAGGGTAATTGCTTTACTGTAACTATTTTCTTTCATGCACTTTCTTGATCAAGTGTAATAATAAAAATAATGTTTTAAAATCTTTATAGTTTTCAAAAAAAATATTTTTTAAAAATGTATTGAAAATCTCTGGAATTAGTTGTGAGAGTGTTCTAAATATATTTTAAAATAAGAATTATGGAATAACATTTTTAAGAATAATTTAGACTGTATTTTAAAATATTTATTTAAAAAATACGAATTTAAAATCTTTCAAAATGCTCTTTTCAAAAAAAAATTTTAAAAACTTTCGTAATTCCCCTTTAAGATAGCTTTTTAAAAACTCACTAAAACTAATTCTCGAAGGAAGTTGTTATTAGTTAATATACAAATATCAATTCTACTAAGAAAACAATTGCAGAACTTAAAGTCTCAAAAGGTTCTTTAGGGTTTAGGTGGTTCAAGATTTCAGTATCATCCTTGAATCAACCTTCATTGTAGATATTTTTCAATTTTTTTTAATTCCATTGGAAATTGAAATGTGTTCAATGACGAGAATAAAAAGTACGCGATATTGCTCAAGCATTTTTCTTTTGCCAAATACCAATGAATTTTAATATGATTATGAAGTATTTTTTCATATACTATATATTATAAACATATATCAAGATATTAATGCAGAACTCTGTTGGATATGTTAAAAACCCTTCATATATTCGAGCCAAACAACGAAGCCAAAATACATTTGTACCGAAACAGTATTATAACTCAATGTCATTAGATGAAGCTTTATAGAAGCTTTTAAAGAGTTGTTCGGAAAAGATATTCTGCAATGTTTCATAAATATTTCGAAATATATTTTAAATTATTGGAGAAACATTACTATGTAACAAAAAATTATGTTGTGGAGGTGTTCCTCAATAATCATTCTGATATGTTTCAGAAACGTTAATTCTAGATTATAACGTTTCCGATAACATTTGAAATCCTTGTTCTGAAATTTATTTTTCAGGAGCACTTTCGGGATGTGTAATGCATAAGTTTTTTTAACACATTCCGTAAAACATTTTCTAAAAGATTTAAAAATTGTGAAAAGTTAATTTTGCAATTACACCGTAACGGGAGGTGAGTAAATAAAATATGGAAAGTGTAAAAAGCAATTAGTAGCAACGAAAACCCAATAATAAAATCCATGAAGTGATGATGGCCCAAAGCTAATCGAATCCTTATAGCACATTTTACTTTCTACAGTCAAAAGGGAAACTGTAGTCTGCACCCACTTATTCTGTAGCTGTACCCCTATAGGGTGGTAAAATGTCAAAAGTACCACCAATTTAGATTTATAAAACAATCCTTTTCTGGACTAACTGATAATTCGAGGAGGTTGTAGAATATATAATTCGAAACCTATTTCAAAATTTTATATATATTCCAAAAATATGTTTTAAAATATATTTTTGAATTTAGAAATATTTTCTTAGAATGTAGATTCTAAAATGTATTTCCAATTATTAATTAAAATGTATATTTCTGAAAAGTAAAATTGAGATAAGGTTGCAGCATCAATAATGACTCAGTCAAAATTCTATTTATGAAAAGTTGAACTTAGTCTCCTTGTATATTTATGTATATGTAGAGTAGCTAGCCAATTCAGTTATGAAATTGTAGCCTGTTTTCTATTTAACTTTTTTCTCAAAATCAAAAGTTGGAAAAAATTAAAATATTACTTTTCCGAATTTCTTTCAATAATTAATTCATGATAGATATATAATATTGTTAAGTTTAATAAATGTTTTTACGTTCAATAAATAAATTAAATTAATGATTGGAATAAGTGTTGAAATATATTTCTATAATAATTATAAGTTAATTATTGTTTAATTTAATTTTTTTAAAATATGATTAAGATACAAATATGTTTAATATAACTAATTTATTAACTTGTTTGATCGGTAGGATTTTGTTTTTTAAATTGAAATTTGAAATGAATTGTTATATGTTGTATTTTCTATAATTAAATTTTTAATATTAAAATTTTACTGATTATCATTAAAATGATAAAGAATAAAATATAAAGATAAAATTTAAAATATAAATTTAAGGGTAAATATATATATATATAAATGAATTTTATATGGTATTTATAAAAGTATTTTTTTAAATTTATTTAAGTGAGTACAATTTATGTATTGAAAAACATTAAATTTAATGTAACAAGTTTTTTAAAATTAAACATTGAACATTAATAAGAAAAATGCTAATATCTGAAGTATAAATTAATATTTCAATTTAAATAAATTACTAAATGTAATTAATATGAATACATACCTTTACTAAATATAATTAATTATTCACTTATTTAATTGTTAGAAAATTTATTGATGATAAGATTTGGATAATAAGTTCACTATTATTTTTAAGAAAAAGGTAATTATTATTGATGATGTGAAGGATAATGTCTATTGTTGTACGGTCTCGTGAATAATATTATTATGTATTAGTGAAAGAATAGGGAGATAGTCACATATCTCATAAGTTAACTAAAGTAACGATTACATATTGAGCAACTTTTTTTACGTAATTAGTATTTTTTTTGTTTTTATTTCCCTTAATATCACATTTTATTTTTTATTTTTTTAATAACATTCTTTATTTTTTAATTTCTGAAATAGTATTTTTTGTTTTTTGCAATAGTACTTTTTTTAATAGTTATTAAATTCTTTTTTAATAATTATTAAAAATTGTAATTATTAGTTATTAAAATTAAGATAAGAAATAATGTAAAAATAATTAAATTCAAATTAAAAAAATAATACAAAGAAAATAAAATAAAATATTTTATAGGTTTTTAAACTAATTAATTATAATAGAAAAAATAATAAAATATTTATTTTATATTTTATAATAAATTTAAATTTGACATAAATTATATTAAAATAAATTATAATAATTTTGTGATTGTATTTTTATATTAAAATTGATATTGGAAGAAAAAATTATAATAAATTATAAAACTGTTATTTTAATTAAAATTTGTATTTTTATTTTGTTTAAAAAATATCTAAATAATCAATGGCAAAAATCAAATAAAAATTTGATAAAGATAAAATTTGATTTTTGATAAAGATAATTTTTTTATTTTTGATAAAGATAGAATTTGGTTTTTGGTAGAGATAAAATTTGATATTTTATTAAAGATATCATTTGATTTTTTATAAAATTAAAATTTAATTTTCAATAAAGATGTAATTGATTTTTTGATAAAGATAAAATTTGAGTTCATAAAATTTATGTTTAATTTCACACAAAATATTTCGTATACCATTAACTAAACTATTTAGTAAATATATGATTGTCATTTATTTTTCTCTTTATGTTTAATGTGTATTGCATCATTTCAATAATTAACGATTTTTAAGTAATAAACATAACATTTAAAAACAATTCATAAATAAATTAAATTTTATTTAAAACTTTTAAACCATTTAATTAATATTTATTTGCAAAAATGCTTTAACAATTTTATTTTATTTTTGCTATTAATTATTTGGATATATTTTTAACAAATCAAAAATATAAATTTTAATTCAAATAACAATTTTATAATTTATTATAATTTTTTCTTCCAATATCAATTTTTAATACAAAAATACAACCAGTAAATTATTATAATAAAATATAATCACAAAATCATAAAAAAAAATAATCATAATTAATATACTAATTAATTAAAGAATAAAAAAAATAAAAGAGTGCTATTTCAGGAAATAAATAATAAAGAGTGCTATTGAGGAAAATAAAAAATAAAAAAATGCTATTGAGGAAAATAAAAATTAAAAAAATGCTAATTAGATAAAATAAGTCAATTTGAGATAAATGTCATTTATTCAATGTGTACATTGAAGAGATTGTCATGTGTTTAATATTCAGATTGAGATAAATGTTATATGTTCAATATGTGAATTGAAATGATATATATGAAAAATGTGTTTCAATATTTTTGATATGACAGAAGAGTTAATTTATGTGAGTCTCAATTGTTATTTATAGTTTTTCTAAATGATTTTTTTTTTCAAAAATATTTGAATAAATGTGTGTAATATTTGTGAATCATAGGTCATTCTTTATAGCCAATGTTTGACACTTATATTATTTGTGCTAATATTTGTGGATAATGGAAGATTTCTTTTCTTTTTTTTCTAAATTGGTTGTTCAATATAAAAAAAATAAGTAAATAAAGTATCAAAATAAAAGCGTTATTACTTTCATTGCAAGCAAAAAAAAAATAAAAAAAAAATACAAGGTTGACATCTAATATAGTGTTAATTAATTGTTAGAACTTGAGTCCAAAAAAATTTAGTATTGTTAGGATAACTATTTCATATGTGGACCAAAGCATGAGACTTTTTCTGGGGCAAGGACCTAAAATATGTTCAAAGGAGAATCAAAATATAAAAATGTTCCACAATCTTCTCCCCTATCCGAAAGATATAGCTTAAGACACATGCCTACCTTTGCTAGAAAAGTTTAATCTTCCATTCTAGATTTCAAATAACTAACATCTTCCTTTTTTACTAAAGTCAGCAAAATGAATTCTAGTATTTTTCTATTGTGAACCACACATACTATCAATCTAGTCTTGATCAAATGTTTCACTTGCAAGAAGTGATTTTAGATAATATTAGTGGTTGTTTTAGTAGACAGAAAAAATGCGATTGTCCAAATAAAAGAAGTGAAAATAGAGATTTTTATTTTTTTTTGTATTATTACTTGGTAAATGTTGAACGTATATGCTTTCAATGGGCCTCTATTCTATAAGACTGGTCAAAATTTGAGGTAAGAATGGAAGTAGTGTGAACACAGTTATTAAAGTTTTGACTTTCATGCATTTTTATTATAATAAAGGTGAAACAATTTATATATTCAAAGATAAAATGTATTTATTGGTGACCAAGTAGCATTCAGGAAGGGCATATTTTGCTGTTTTATCAAGTTTGTTCTACTGCATGAAACTATAGAGAAGTAATATTGTAGATATGCCAATAATTACAATTGTAAAAACTCAAAAGTTGAACAAGGATAATGTTTTACATCTATGTCTATCCATTCTCCAATTGGGAGAGAACTCAAATGTTAAAAGTAATAAGAGAAAATTTAAAGTTTTTTACTATTAATTTGGATTGATCATAATCTCAATAGAAAATACTGAATCTATAAGCTATTAACGGAACAGTAAATTATTGATTCAAGCTCATGAATAAGCGTTTAATAAATTTATGAATTTTATGTTACGTATATGGTATTCAAATTTTATTTTGCACAAAAATTTTAATTATATGCATTGATGAAGTGGTAACTTTGAATTTATTTTTTTGAGGATCTATTATGTCACCTTAATTTTAAGATCTCATGTTTTTTTTTTCTGATATATAATAGTTTTACGATACCTTATTTGATAATATATTATTCATATTTCAATATAAAAATATTTTATTTAATGTTTATTTTTATTTATTATGGTAAATGATTTTTCATATAAAAATTGTTCTTAATATAAAAATAAATTTATTTCTATAATTTCAAAACTCTAGATCTTAAATTTATTATAATATCCATTAAGAGTATCTTATAAAATTCGAATTTTAAACTTATGATTGTAGAAATATGTCCTCTGTTACAAGAGATGCTCTTATATGTTGTGGTTCATATCAATATGAAGAGTACTCGTGTCTTGCTCGTGAAACTTTCAAATTTGAACGAGTGGAAGCATGGAAGCGTGCGTCAGGCACGTGACAGAATTTATTAACAGTAGGTCAATTATTCTTTATAATTTATGAATAGAACTTTGATAAATTTTAATTCTTTCTCCTCTTCACTTAATTATAGAATTATAATTATTAAATAATACATAAAATATGTTTAGAAAAAAATAAAAATAAAATTTCTAAAGTAAAGGTTATTTTATTCTTTCCTCTAACTTTTCTAAATTTTTATTTTTAATTTGTTCATAAATTAATATTAGATTATAAAGAAACTCATTTATTTATTTTCTAAAAAAACAAGATTATATTAAAAGAACACAATATCATAACTTAGGGATAATAAAAACTAAAAATAAAATATAATTTTATATAACTTTAACATTTAAAATTTAAATTAAATATATTATAATACTTGAGTAGAAGTTTTAACAACATAAATCAAGATGTATCGATGATAACAAGATTATATTTAAAATAAAAAATGAAAAATGCTTTGTATTAGGCATTTTTCACAAACCCATATCAATTAATTTATGGTTTTATGACGTGATTAACTCAATAAGCTAATTTGTTTAAGTTAGACAATTTGTATCACATAAGCGCCTAAATGATATTAATTATTTAATTTTTTACAAGTTAAATGGTTTGGCATAAAAATATTAAATAATTTAATTAGAACTAAATAAATTAGGAAATATGTTTTAAAAAAACAAAGTAAAATCTCGAAAAATCATTGCCCAATTTGAAATAAATTAGCTAATTGAATTATTGTATCATCAAAATTATTAAAGTAATGAAAAGTTAGCAATGGAATTATAAGATTACACATTTTTAATTGTTTATACCAAAATGAGCAATTAAAATTGTGTAAAATCGATTATATTTTAAATGTATGGACTACAATCGAGCAATTAAATTATGAAAACCAACATTTTCTGTACACTAAACTAGAGGGTCAAAAGCATAAACCAAACATAAATTAATATCTAAAAACTTGGATTGGATTTTCCAACAAATTTTTACTTTGCTAAGATGAGAAGTTGTATGATAAGTTATGCATGTATTAAGGTGTTTATCATTTAGTTCTTAAAAACACGACATTAACACTGGGTAGTTGAACTAAAATGCTCGTCCTAACTCTATAAACAGAGGATTACACTCTTCTTCAATTACACCTCTTCAAAAAAGCATAAGGTTAAATTGCACGATACACTAACATTTGTAAAATCATTGATTTTCACAACCTAACACTGTATTCTGTAAATCGAAGGATAATTTAAAATATTATTCAGGATAAAGAGAAGATAATGTCGTGATTTGATGTTTATGTGCATTTTAGTCACTGTAATCATAGTCACTTGGATAGTTCAAATGACACCATTGTGAGGATCAAGTGACCTTTCGCTTTGTTTTTGAGCCGTTTATCCGAATTATAGAAAATTCTAAACTAGGTTATTTTTCCAAGAAGTAGCCACATGTAAAATTCTGTTGCAAGAGGAATATGAATAATGTGTACATGACAATGTAATTAATTTTAATGTTACATTGGAATGGAATGGCCCAGAAAGAAAGGAAACATATCATTAGATGCAAATCTAAATTGAGAGGTAAACTCTCAGTCTCAATTTTCTTTTTAAAGTGCTATCAAATAGCAAAGGAATCAACTCTTGTTTTCTGCACAAATATATTGAAATAATGGCAACAGTTATTGAATTACTGTTCCATTTTCGTTAATGTTAATTATCTGATGGTATGTTTAGCATGGGAAATGTTACAAACAAGCATTGGTTCTATCTACATACAAAGCTGTCTCAAGTTCCGAATAACACATGTTGCTATACTTTTCTTTGTTATTTTCACATTTGCAATATTAAAAATCAGAATCATAATAAACTATATGGTACCAGAAATTTTCATCAAAAAATCAGATGCCTCATCCATAGGTCCAAATCAGACGATGTTCACTCAATCCCTAATAAATACATTTGGATCCATTCAAATTGAAAATCTCCCTAGATTGCTACTTTAAACATAAAGAACTCCATATAAAAATGTATTTGTTTTGACTAAAACAACACAAGTTTCAATTGTCAAATTTCAAAGAGTTACCTATAAAGAATTTAACCTTTAACTTTATCAGGTTTCTGTATGATATTAAAGTTGTCTTGAAAAGTTTCTAATTATACCAGACAAAGATGCCTAAGAAAGGGTGATTGATCCTTATAAAGTTAACTAAAATTACTGGGGAAGCAACTAATGTAAACCTACTTATATTGTATTTGGAGCACATCATATTGATGTGGTTAAAGAAATCAATAATATACTAACACCCATTGGAAGATTGGTAGGAATATGCCAAAGGCTTGTGCTAAGTTTGCCACTGTTCCGTAAAATTCATATGCTCTAAAACGCAGAACATCTTCTCAGCATCTTCCCCTACATAATAGTACAACGTGTGAAATTTGGATAATTTGGTGGGCACCCAAGGGTAGCGTTTTCTGCTCCCATTTTCTATGCGATCCTAGTGTATTTTTTAGTGACATGTTTGGGCTAGATTAACAAAAATATGCCTAAGATATCAGGCATATATTCTTGTTAAGGCAAATATTCTTGTTAAGAGGGGAAAAAACACAATAATGTGTTTTCGTCTGTTTAGTTGATAAGATGAAGAAAAAGTTTACTTTTAGACACAAATTAAAAGTTTTCTTTCTTTTTATTTTTCATCCAATTCAAATTTCACATTTTTCTCTACAGCATATCACATCCCCGTTCAACGGAGAAGCACTCTTTGCAGCTTCTAACCCGAGTCTCTCTTTAGTAGAACACAAAAGCAAGCATGCTATAGATGTTGCTATATTTTTAAATCCAGGGTGCTAAATTTCCCTGCACAATATTTAGTGACTAAACAACTTTTTTTTTTTTTTGGATCAGCAATAGAGATATAAGCTTAACATAGCCACGATCATGGGTTGGATACAATGAGGCCACCATAAGTTACTCCTCATTCATTTTGGCATACCATATTGGTGGTTACCATCAAGCAATCAAGGAAGGAATATTAGGAATTCACTAACCACAAAACTTTTAGAACCTTTTTTAAGATGTTATTCTACATGCACAGCTACCAGAATAAACCAGCTGAAGCTAATATAAATAGACCTTCTCAGGAGCTCAAGTTCAACAGAGCAAAACAAAAATTCTTCAAGCCCCTAGAACCATAGTTCAGAGTTAACCTTTAAAATACTCAGATTTTGTAGCAATGGACTTACTGGAATCTCTGTATGCTGACAAGCCAGTGGTGATCTTCGGCAAGAGCACTTGCTGCATTAGCCATTCTGTGAAGGCTCTCCTATGCAGCTTCGGTGCCAACCTGACCTTTATAGAGGTTGACAACATGGCAAATGGGCAGCAAATAGAGAGTGCACTGATTCAGCTGGGTTGTCGCCCAACTGTACCAGCAGTGTTCATTGGACAACAACTTATAGGTGGTGCTGATGAACTCATAAGGCTCAACCTCCAAAACAGGCTTGCCGAGTTGCTTTTAAGGGCTGGAGCTATATTTCTTTGGAGTCGATAACCATGCAATGCAAAATCACCTCAGAGAATCAAATAAGGGAGGCTCTAGTCTTTTTAAAGCTAATAATATTTCTATGTAGTTCCTAGCCTAGCTATCACAACTATATCAGGTTTAGTGACAGAGTTTCTTCTAGTCTGCTCCTACTCTTAATTCTTTGCTTCTTCTTCTGGTACACAACTTCATTCTCAAGTTTTGTGTAATGTAAGTCAAGTCTATGCCTGATATGACCATGGGCCAAGGCATGCGCATGTTATCAAATGCAAGGCTCATTTCATTTATAAAAGGAAATATGTTATGATTTTGATAAAAGCTGGCGTTTGGATGAAATAAAAACGATATACATATATATATATATATATATATATATATATATATATATATATATATATAACATTAAGTTGGATATTGTTCAGTAAAGAGGTGATATGTGTGTATGTGTGTGTTCTAAGACTTTAAAAATGAAATAAAAAAAAAAAGGCACTTAACCACTGAAAGCTCCTTAAAAAGAAAAAACATAAATAGAGTAAGAAAAACTAGGCAGGAAATTTGAATTTGAAATATGTATAAAAAAATGATAGATCATGTAAATATGTATGTTTGTGAATGTTTACTCCCTGAAGATTTCTTAGACTGTAATCTACAAATGAATAAACTGACAAGAGTCACTACAAATCCCTGCAATTTTGTAAGACTGTTATTTCTGTGCAATACATAAAATAATTTCTACAAAAGGTTTCCTCATTTAACTCAAATTCTTCTTAATAAGGAGGTTGCAGGACACCAAAACACTGATATATCTGTGAAAGAGAAGGATAGCATAGTATAACTTTCTCATAGATATTCCTGGGTGTATAAGTTGGAGATCCTAATAGAATGGTCACAGTGAAAGGACAAAGAAAATATATACAAAACATCACGTTCACAAGCAGAACCAGATGTGGAGGAATCCTAGTCCCCACTGTGATGCCAAGAACTGACCTCGCACTACCCACCACCTACTTTTGATCTGCACTAATTTCTACAAACGCAGATGCCACTGTACCTTTCAGTTTTGTTGGAAGGGCCTACAATAATTTAACTTCAGCATATGCACAAATATACATATACATATATATTTATATATGAAGCTTATTACCTTCCAACCACAATTTTTTCCAAATGCTAAGAAGAACCACCTTATTAAATCAAAGTCATGCAAAAACATACATATATACGGTGAAGATTAAAAGTTAATCAGTGGTATTACATGTTGAGCACTTCACAATATAGAAATATTACTACATAGAATGAACAAGAACGTTAAAATTTGGTGTGACGATTGAAATAGATTGATTGGCTTAAAATGAGTGTATTATTACTTACAAATATAATAGAACGCATAATGCAATTGTCCATATAGAAAAATGTCAGAGTCGAACATACCCAGGTGGCAAGAAGGAATCTTTATCATGAACTTGGAATTTCTCTTCATTACGCTGCAAAACGACACCGTCATCTCTACGCCTCGCTCCCAACCCTGGATCAATGTATAAAACGAACCTATTCAATGGCTGGAGTAATAGCAGTGAAACGACGTCGTGGCTTCGATAAGGGTTACTTAGAATAAAAAAAAAATCATTATAAAACTCGACTCCACTGGGGATCGAACCCAGAATCTCTGGTTCCGTAGACCAGCGCCTTATCCATTGGGCCATGGAGTCGCTTTTGTAGACATTTTAATAGTTTATAATAAATCTCTTAATTACCGTGATAATTTATTGGTAAAATGAAACACAGGTTACACAAAGATGATAATATATATTTCATTCAATCACAATATAAATCCATCAGTCATTTTAATCCTCCATGTTTTTATTCTTCATTCACATAAAATTTAATTTTTATTTATTTATTTAATTTAAATTTTGTCAATAAAAAAGTCAAGATGTCATGTTAGAAGAATAAAAATTATTTTATAATTCAACCATTTAATCATATTTTTTTCTTCGTGGACTTCAGCAAACATTCATGGAACGATCGACCAATGATAATAAAATATTGATTTAATATAAATCAAATAGTTTTTTTAAAATTTCATTCTTAAAATGAAATTAATTTAAAGCAGATATCACATTAAGAAACGGGGTAAGTTTGTTTTGATGGCGTGTACAAATCCTCACAGGGAAATTCTTGAATAAATATATTATCTAATATAATGAATTTTGACTAAATTATATTTTAATCTTTTAATTTTTGTATTTAGTTTGATTTTTTTATCTTTTAAATTTGATTAACAACTTTCATCACTTTAAAAACAGTTTTATTAATAAATTTCACCTAGTAACAATTAAAAACGACATAAAACAATACTCAGAGACATGACATTTCTATACTTAGTATAACTAAAATTTTTAACTATACAAAAATATTTGAAACTTATAAAAATTAAAAATCCTTTTAGTGAAAAATGTTAAAACTATGTGCTAGATTTCTTTCATTCGGTTTCATAAATCTTAAAATCGATTGATAAGCTTTGTTATCTTACATGTTTTAATAATCAAATAACTTCATTGAAATGTGTATGAGAATTAAATATTTTAATGTTTAAATTTTACGAAAGCTAGTTTATTTTTGTTCATGCTTTAAACCACGTTTGCTTCAATTGATTGAGGGGGGTTTTGTTTGTCTCTCCCACGCAAGCATTGTATTAAAAAATTGTTTCGATTTTACGAAGAATGAAAAGGGAAAGAATTAGGTCATCCTTCAAGGGTTGATTTTTTTCAATAAGTGCTTTCTTATTGAAAACAAGAAAAAAACCGTGATGTAATTAAAACAACTTGTTGCGTTAAACATATTATAATGTCTGCCTACAGCTCATCCAGTCTATATAAAGTTAAAATAATGTGTCGGTGGAGCTACTACTAAAACCTCAAAATGATGTTACTCACTTTGTGCTTCTTTTATAAGTATTTAATTTCTTTTCTAGTTTCAAGCTTCACGAGCTTTAATTTTTTATTTCTTGATCAAGTACGCCCACCATCTTCTAAAATAATCATTAATAAGATAAATAAAAGAGTTTGTTCCTCTTTAAAACATTTATGGTGATTCTCACACAACCAAAATAATCAAATCTAGCATGTAATTAGTTCAATGGATCTATTAAACTTTAATATATATATATATATATATATATATATATATATATATATATATATATATATATATATATATATATATATATTGTTTATTTATCACACATTATTTACATAAAGATAAATTGATTGATTTAAGTCCAGATTTACAATTCAAATTTTATTTTGACATATGACTTAGCATGTAATCTCATATCATTATTTTATTCTTCTTGATTAATTGATGTGTGAATGATGTATTTGCCACTTGTAATGTATTTCTTATTAGCATGTATAGATTAATTGTTATTTATCACTATAAAAGTTCCTTACCACTTTCGAGATCTCACACTTAATATAAATGTTAAGGTAATCTAATTATCTAATAAACAATAATTTTTTTTAACTCTTTTACATATGGTATTTTTTGAATTATCCCATTAATAATTTCACACATTAAAAATGTGATAATATCACTACCAACAATTTCTAAAGTGTGAGCATTACCTATGAATACATATTTGAGATTGGTTCATAACAAAAAATAGATCACTTTTTAAAGTTATATGTTATATTGTTTTTGAAACTATCATTAGTGAGTTTTTTGGCCTTTAGATCTTACTATTATTTCACTATATGATATTTATGTATCATTAAAGATATCCACAATAAATTTTTGAGATATAATTGTTTGATGAGACTTTTATTTATTTTTCTTGTTGTGTGAATAATCTTTCTTCATGTATCATTTCATATGTAGCATTTCAAACCCTAAACCCGTGACTTTAACTTTCATTAGAGTCATATTTTATTGACATTCCTCTCACCATCACCAAAGCCTTTGTGTGCTTTGAATTTTCACTTTATCCTCCTTGTTTTTGCTTCTAGATCATTCTTTAAAAATAATTTCGACAACATCATCCAAATTTAAATAATTGAAAATATAATTATTTGTGATATTTATGATGAGTTGAGTACGATAATAAATTTTAAAATAGAAATTTTTGACAAGTTCATTTTATACTATTTTTAAATTTGATGTTGTCCATTAAACAAGTAGTATATTTAGATAGCTTATATGATCCATAACCATAGTATAACCACAGTAGATTCATTCATTTGAAAAGTCTAGAGTCTTCTTTAAGGATTTTTTTTTTTTTTTTTTTTTCTGAAGATACTTGACCTCGTATGATTTCATGAGCATATTCTAAATCTCTTTTCCCAAATTCTTTTTTGCAACATCAAACAAAACTAAATCTATTTTGAGAACAACATTGTCATCCATTTCTAATCATTTTTTCAAAAATGCTTTTATCTTTAGTTTTCATAGGGAAATTACTTTCATTTAACTTCTTAATCTCAAAATTTTTAGCATTTTGTTAATCAAATCAACTTGCATAACGGTAGATAATATGTAATGTGGGCAAACAACCTTCAAATTTGACCCCACGATATATATATAATTATTATTTGCAACTAAGAAAAAGTGAAGTGAACTTTTATCTACTAAACCTCAGGAGAAATCTTACTTTTTCTCTCTCTCTCTCTGAATTATTCTCTTTCAAATAATAGTATTGAAATATGGGCTATACACTCTGAATAAATGATTTGGAAAGGGTAAAGCAATCATGTATTATTTATAGTGAAATTAAAGAATTTCACACCTTTATCTTCTCATTACTAGGGGCATATATTAATGAGGAATTGTTAACTCACTGTATCTTGGGTATATGGTTGGTACTATTGCTTTCACTGGTATGTTACTAAATAAGTAGTGTCTCGTTAATTAACTTCTAAGCGTGTTTGCTTGCAGCAGAAGCATTTTGAACGATAGAAGAGAAAGTAAATTGCAGCAGTTGAGGATAATAGCCAAAAGTCTGATCTTGTCTTTGAACTTTCCCTGCTCCCCAGATGCTTAGCTCTATAGCTATTATACTTATCAATATTGTAAAAAATTCTCAACCAAACCAAGGAGCAAGCATTACTATAAAAAAACAAAAAACACTATCCACTAGAAAATAAGTAGTGACAAATCACGCCATGCATGCAACTTCTTACATACTATACATGGATATATGTACACATTTTTAGTCATGACACTGAGTGACGCCTTCTCTTGGGAAAAGGGAAGCGACTCTCAGAGCCATTTGGCTTAATACTGTTGATCCGAAATAGAGCATTGAGCTTGCTTAGTTTTTTGGTGAGTGATTTGAATAGCTTGTTGGCAGGGTGAGACCTTACCAGCTCCTGCTTCATGTTAACGTGGTCTTTCTCCAAGTCAGTGAGCCTCATTCTCATTCTTGCAACTTCTAGCTTCAGCTCTCGGTTCTCCCTTCTCACTGATGCATAGTTGTCTCTAGGGGAAATGGCTCCGCTTCCTGCACCACTTCCTGAACGTTGAGGGAATTGACCGTTCAGTCCTCCAAAGAAAAATTGGTTGTGCCCTCCGTTCATGGCATTGCGAAGCCTTATTTGCTCGAAGTATAGAACCTGCACTGCCATCTGCACTGGTAGCCTTTCATTTTGTGCTGCATGGCTGCACGCTTCTTGAGACAGTTTCTGACAATCAATGGTTTTGCACAGCCGGTATCTCTCTGAATCCTTTATGTTTGGATGAACCTATATCATTACAACAGTTCAATTCTTTGAGTTTAAAAAAGTTTTACATTATGTATAACAGTTTGTAATTGAACAATAATGTAAAAGTATATGCTATTTACTCTAATGAAAATTTAAAGAACCGTAAAATTGGTAGTTAAAGGGAGAAGCAATTTTTCACCTTAAGGAAGATATCAACAGCTCTATAGAGTCCATCACTCACGATACGGGCATGATCTGGAAGTAGTTCAGCAAGGGAAATGAACTTTGATGGCAACAAGTTTGGGTCTAGTGCTACTTCAGCAAGATAGTTGTCCATCAATTTGGATACCTTCAGAATTGAGCTTTGTTTTGGGGATCCGGGGCTGTCAAAGTCATAAACCATTTCACTTTCATCTCTCAAGTGACTATTATTATCCTCTTCGTCCTCCTCATCCAAGTTCAGAAAATTGGAAAAAATTCTCAAAATTGAATCCGTGTCATAAATAGTGCCATGGGGATTTTGATGTGAATTTGTTGGGATTAGGATGTCTTCGAGAATTGCCTGGTCAAGTTGTAGACCAATCCTTCTCTCCAGATCAGATCTGCAAGAAGTGGATGCTGATGCAGCTATTGCAGCTTTCAACAAGCTTGAGAGAAATGCCATTGGAACCGGGCTTTTCCTTGATTGTGTTGGAAGTAAGCCAGAAATGGCTTCAACAATGACTCTTTGTTTCTTCTGCAATTCCAAGTCGGGAAAACATCCTTTCACTGCATGGTGGTCCCTAACAATCCCTTGAAGAGAATTATGTGCATAGTTTATCAAAATTTTGCTGATCATGTCTTGTTTTAGTCCCTTTGACTTCACTGCAGACAAAACTCTCTGGAAGAAATCAAGACTAAGAACATTGAGAGATTTTCCCCACCATTCTGTGGGCGTTTCGGGTTCCATGTTTGTGGTAGTTTTAGAAGGGAAGTTGTGGTCCAGCTTTTGTAAACCAGTGGTGAGCTGTTCTTTGCATGCGTTATTTGCAATTGCATTGATTAGTCTGCTGACAAGACTAATCTCTTCTGAAGTGGGGATAAGAGTTTCACAACGGTGAAGAACAGATATTGTGTTTGATATATTTGGTAGAACCGTTTCCTTTAGGTATGCTTCAGCTCGTGTCTCCAAGTTTTTCTCTGAGAACTCTTCTGTCATTTCTAGAAAATGAGCTACACATTTTAGCATGGCAACATTGGAGAGGCTAAACTCAACATTGATTCCATAACAGAATTTGGCAGCCAGCTCAAATGCCTCTGCACCACCTGGCACGTTTGGGAGACTTATCCGTGAAACCTTTGAATCTTTTGCTTCTAACAGAATTTTCCGAATCCTTCCACTCCTAGAAACAAGAGGAAACTGTAGAAAAAAAACTCAAACAACTTAGAACTTGCAGTATACTAATCCCCCTCCTTTTTTTTAACTGATTCATGAATTATATATTCATGATTTTATCACTAGCTGTTAATGTCTACTCTACAGTATTATGGTTGAACTTGAAATTCTCTTCAGAGGGGTTACTGGTGCAGAAAAAGAAAAGCATTTATATTCATACATATGGCTGATATATTCTGCACAGGAAAGTGTCATTTATATACAAATGGATACCTATGAGAGTGAAAGATCACTATGCGGAATATGAAGTAACCTATGAGAAAGGCAACTTGTAATTTCTTTACCTTGTGAAGTGCAAAGCTTGAAGCTCCTACTTCAATGGTGAGATCACTGGAGACATCAGATATGGGCCTGTAATTCAGAAACCTGGCTGAGTTATTGCATGGCGTAGACATGGAAATTTGAATGTAAAGCAACAACTGCTGCTAAGCATATTACTACCAAAATGAAATTATCAGAGAACTAGAAAGAGTGTTTTGGTGCAGCATGTATATGCAACTAAATGTACAAGATGGAATTGAATGTATGTGTGTTGTACACCACACACCCGAAGACAGTGAAATCTTCCGAGATCAAGTACGTAGGTGTGAATGGCCCCCAACTCAATAAATACAGAATGAGTGGGACTACTTTTGCAGTACCTCAGACAATACGATTACACGACCTTTAAGTCCAATTCAATATTGCACGATTGTTTATGTTGTGGAACCCATTATTCCAAATCATTGACCAGTGACCACCACATGTAAGAAAGGAAAACCATTTAAGCCACACATGCAATGTCCTAATGATGTCTAAGCCTATCATGTTACAATATTAGACATGTGTAAATAATCTAATAACAGGTGACTTCATACACCTGATAATAATTTTAAGATAAACTTAATATTAGTCTAAAATTTAGATTTAAATGGAACTCTAATTCAAAAGTTAGGTCTTAAGTGAGAACTATTTTCATGTCATCTTACTTTACAATGAACCAAAGTAGTCGGTGAGCCCTTGTGATTACTGCAGTTCCGTACTCATTCAAAACTCTCCAATCCAAACATATCCATAGGGACTAAAGATAACAAAAGCTGGAGAATAATTGACAGACAAACATGAATTGGCGTTTTCATTGAAGACAGATCAGGATTGGACATTCACCACGGAGCACCATACTGGTGTCTACGTAATACAGGAATATACATCAAAGTCAAAATTACACGTTACAGCTTTATCTACCTATCACAGTGTTTAAACTGTACCATGAATACAAAGAGTGTTTCTACCATAAAAAGGCACAGGTTGTGGTGAGTGAGGACCATGTGAGATCAGAAGTTGTGAGAAACTGAAATTTGAATGAATACAAAAGAGATGCACACACACGAGCAATACGACAAGACAAAATGAAAGTTTCCCAGGTGGTGCTCCTACGCAGAAACTGAACTTTCACAATCCTATGGGAAAAGGACAGTTAGACCCACCAAAATGAAAAAAAAATAAACCTTGGATTGTCAAGAACATCAAGAGGCATTTGCGCTTCAAGTGTGGACAGTGCGATACCATGTCATGAATCATTAATCCCAAAAGCTTAAACTGATAGGTAACCCACATGAATGGTTTTATATTTTTCTAACGTGGAGCTCTTGATTCCAATTATGTGATCAGAATCTAATTATAGATATTTGAAAACGACTATACATTGAAAAAGAAAAGGATTTGTGTTTGAGTTTAGGGTGGGTCATTAGATCAATTTCTGGAAGTGAATGTCTGGCATTTTGCTCATCACATTTATTATCTTTGCCTCAGCTAAGGAAAAATCACCCTTAATTATGGCTCTAGCTACCACTTTCAGACATTTTTCTTTTCTTGTATATGAATTTAGCAGCAAATATTATGGAGAAACAAAACTAAATTATACCCAAAATAATAAAGAAAGCAAAATTCATTGTCAAGATGGAGAATATTTTACCATTCAGTGGCATGCCTTATGCTTGAACTAGGACGAAAGGTCCTCTTCCCAGAGATGCTAGGCTTTAATTCTCCAACAGTGACAACTCCCATTTCAACAATTATGATCCCACTGTACCCCACTGAGAATTGTCACTATGAGTGAAGTGACTGTGATATGCTAGCATTCAAGTCCATGCCAGTTAATTAACACAAGGCCACTAGAAAACTGTGTGCTCCATTCTCTTGGGAGATTCTTGTGGAGAATTGAAGTCAGATGAACACATACAGTGCTAAGGGAGGGAAGGAAGGGAAGGAGGTGGTTTTGAAACGTACTTTATGAGTGTTTATAATGAACATATATAATCTAAAGTCAAGGAAAACGCAGGTGTGCTTGCACTTTTCGGTGAAAGGTAGTGAGCAAGTGGACTTTTCTTTCTTTTTTACACGGTTTTTGACTTAAGAAATTGCAGGAATCCGGAGGTGTTGCACTGCTTTTGGGAGTTGCAATAATGGCTAGCCAAAGCTACACACATAAATTTAGCATAAATTAACTCCTATTATGTGTAAAGATCACAAAAGTGGAAATTAAAATGATGACTTGGATAACATGATACTATGAGAACCGTGCTATGTTAGATATGATTAGCTCACATACGTACGTGTTATGTCATTGACTAAAGTAATGGATATTCTACCTGATGCAAATTTTACTTTAAAGTGTTTTTGTAAGTAGTGCAACTGTTTTGCATATACCTAAACTATGACTACTGAAGTTTAGTGCATTGTCTAAGTCACAAAAGAAGGCCAAATGACCTTGTGTAGTTGTGTCACCTCTGGAACCAAATCACCTATCATTATTTCCTATCCCATTGTCTTTTCAATTAAGAAATAACTCTTGGAAAAAAATGAAACTAACAACTGGGAAAGAATGTTACATCTTAACCATGTGTAACTTCTAATTGGAGAACAGGAAAAGGACATGAATTAAGAGACAGGTGAATGTAATAGCTCCAATGGTGTACGTATTAAATGAATATTTGGCATTAGCTCATGATATAGACACTAATGTGATCATCACAGCTACTCAATGTGACAACTGTTGGAACAATCATGGTCTTAGATTGCATGATCTGGTATTCATGATGAGGCCCTCAATTTTTATTGTATGGTAGAGTAGTCTGGTAGGTAATAAGCAATTTCATACGTTTTGATTAAGTGGGTGTGCCCTTCATTTCATTCAATTCAATCACTTTGTGTTTGATAATTTTTGTTTCATAAAAGATCATTTTATCTGAACCAAAGTTACAGGCTTTACAGCTTCTCATTCCAAAGAAATAAGTACATTTGGCAGGTGGTCCTATGTAACTCTGCACAATATTCCTATCTAACTAGAGAGAACTAAAAGCACCAAGCAGCTCAGAATCAAATAGTAAAAGAATCTTAAATGTGCATAACTTTTTATTCTTTTCTCCTTCATGGCATGCCATTTTCTGCTCCCTTGTTATGAGCACTCTGACTTCAATGTGGACCAGTGTGTCAAAACTAAAAGAATCAGATCCCATAGCACAACCATGATTTAGTTAGGCCAAACCTTTTTTTGAGGGTGTTCTACTAAAGTGTTTCTTTGTTTGATGGCATATTTGTTACTCTAAACTTTATTTGCAGGTTAAGGCACAGCAGATTCTTGTATCAAGTCTAGAGACATGGGAAGCAATTTGCACTGATTAACCTTAATTAGTTTAGACTGAAACTGAAAATGATATTCCTTTCAATTTGCCTTCCATTAGTGATAACTTTCCATGGCAACACATAATAACATTTTTACTTTATTTCAATTTTTGAAAGTAGCGTTTGTTGTAAAAGCTAAAGTAGATGAAACTAATAGGCTAATAGCTTATTGCAAGCTCTATTCATAAAGAAATGTAATAAAGTTTTGGGTATCAATTATGAGACGGTTGTGTGAAGAATCAATTATGGAGGTTGTTTGCTTTGTTTTAAAAATGCATAGTAAATGGTTAGCCAAAATTAATGTACTTAAAAGCATTGTTTCTCTATGCAGCCATATAATGGAAAGAGGACAAATGGGACAGCCATAGCAAAAGAGGTTTCTCACAGAGAGAAGGGTGTGAAAGGGACTTAATATGATAAGTGAAGGTGTGGAAGGATGGTGGCCACAATCATGAATGCAGAAAACAAGTGACCCCACGTGTTCAAAACTTGTGGGGAATGGATACATTCATACCTATGTAAAATAGTTTCATATAAAAAAGGTGCATTTTAATATAATAACAGTTACTATTTGGCTTCTCATCTGAATGTTGCAAATATTTAATTATTATACACTTTTTGCTGTTAATTAATAAATTCATTACAATAAATGTTGATACATTATATTTTTATTTTTATTATAATAAAAAAATTAAAATCTTAATACAAAATCTCTCTATTTTTATTAATTTTATTTAAATCTTATTAATTATTAAGATAATTAAAAATTTGTTTGGTTATTAATAATTGTCGTGTGTTTATTAAAAAAAATAAAGTTAATAGTCTTGAAGGATTTAAAATCTTTATTTATTTTCTCAAAATTAATTACATATTAACATTATTTGTTCTTTTAGTGAATACACCGGAGAATTATTAAGAATGAAATATGTTTTATTAATGCAAACAAAATAGCTGTTCAATTACTTTAATTTATAATAAAATTTAAACAAAAGTAATTGAATAAAATTTTTACGTTAAATTTGTAATTTTTTTTCTTATTATACTAAAAATGAAATATCTTAAAGATTTATTGTACTGAATCGACTATCTTTCTTATGTTTGATAAAGAGTAGAAGTTTTACCTTGTGCTCAAAACTTATTTTAATTATTTTAAATTTTAACAAATCACAATTAAGGGGTTAATATAAATTTTTTTTAAAAAAAGTATATTACTAAAACTTTAGCTTGCTCATAAAATATTATTAATATAACTAAAATATAGATGAAATAAATTTTTTCTTATTTATTTTTAGTATAATTAAAATTTATGATAAATAAATATTTTTAATACGTAATTTATATATTTATACTTGTATTGAAGAATTTAATTTGCAGTCCAAGGTTATTTTTCATTATGAGTCATCTATAAAAATAATAATAATAATAATAATTAAATTCAATTTAAAGATAAAGGTTCAAAAGGGCAAATTGAAAGGGACAGGTAGTCATGAAATCAAATACACAAATAATGATAAATGGAGAAGTATAAGATAGTTGAGAAAAAAGAAAATGTTAGTTTCAGGAATATTATGTGAAATGCACGAGCAAATGAGAGAAGAGAAAAAAAAAAGTATAATTGGGAATATTGAAAGAATAAAATTTTTCTCTAAGCTTTGTGTTTTAATTTATAACAAAATAATTTAGATAAAAAAACAGTCTAAAAAATATGAGGAATTTAAAATGAATGAAACTTTAGAAGAAAAGTAATGAAACTTTAGAAGAAATTTTTCTTTGAATGAATGAAAATAATTTTGAGGTAGTAGCTTAATATGAAACCTTTCATTGCAAATTATATGGAATTTCTATTCTTCTTTTGCCCCACACACACACACACACACATATATA
>Ga0209700_102936_pt1 | contig 33577 bp, 16 predicted proteins | sample SiratroredBW_FD_187528 | JGI IMG/M metagenome (GOLD analysis project Ga0209700, IMG submission 187528) | Root nodule microbial communities of legume samples collected from California, USA - Siratro red BW (SPAdes) (version 2) | ecosystem: Host-associated > Plants > Roots > Nodule | place: USA...
TATATTATAAACTCAAATTACCAATGAAAAATAATAATAATAATAATAATAATAATAATAAAAAAAAAAAAAAAAAAAATAGATTTCACCTTGAAAATTATTATGCCACATTTAAGTAAATACATCAAATATGATTAAATGATTAAATGATGGCATTTTATAATTTGTCCATCAAGGAACTCCAAAATTAGGAATAACAAATGAACTTGTCTTCATGGGTATTGTTTGAATTCGTCTTAACACTACAACAAAAATGTTGTTTAGAGATCAATTTTTAGCTACCAAATAAAATGGTTACTAATTGTGACCAAAATAGTCATCAAATTAGATTTTGGTTACCAAATAACTACAAAATAGAAGTAATGATTGAATTTAGTGACCAATTAAGTCAAATAATTTGTATTTAACATTAGCTACCAAGGTTTTAGTGACCTATAATATTAGATTCTAAATTAGTCTCTAACTTAATTAGATACCAATTTAGAATCTAATGACATAGGTCACTAAAACTTTAGTATCTAATGTTAGATACCAAAGTTTTGACTTAATTGGTCACTAAATTCAATCATTACTTCTATTTTGTAGTTATTTAGCAACCAAAATTTAATTTGGTGAATATTTTGGTAACAATTAGCAATCATTTCATTTGATAGGTAACTATTGGTTTCTAAATAGCTTTTTTCTTGTAGTGTAATTTTGACAGAAAATTTTGACTAGGTACAAGTATATATTAGGTAATATTTGATTTTTTAAATTCAAGTTCCTACCACACATTATCATCAAGTTGCTCAACATGTTCTTCGATACATCAAATCTAATCCCTCGCAAGGTTTATACTTTGATTCAAGTGCAAACGTACAATTAAAAGGATTTAGTGATTCAAATTGGACATCTTGTCCTAAAACTAGAAAATCCATCACAAGATTGAATATTTTTTGGAGTATCTCTCATTTATTCAAAGTTAAAATAACAGACAATGGTTTCTCGTTCTTCTTCAGTAGTCGAATATCACAATCTTCTATTAATACTTGTGAATCACAATGGATTAGTTATCTCCTTCGGGACCTTCATGTTTGACCTATTGCTTTGACTGTTTTTTATTGTGATAACCAAACAGCTTGTCTTATAATTTATAATCCAACGTTTCATGAATGAACCAAATATATTCACATCGATTCTCATGTAGTACTATAAGTTAATCTTCCATCTTCTTTCCATCCAATCCTATGACTAGCTTGTTGACATCTTCACTAAACTATTGACAATTCTTCTTTCAAAAAATATTGTATCCAATTTTGAAATAATAAATATACATTATCCACCTTGAAGAGAGAGTGTTATTTTTTCTATTTTCTATAACTTTGTTTTTATCAAATTATTGTTTGATTGATAACAATCACGCTTTCACATCTTATATATAAGAAAGTTTTCTTTCACCCTACATAGTCTTTTTATACATTTTGCATATATGAAATTTACATAAGAGAAATTCTTCTATTCAGCAGCTATTAAGATTGTTTCAAGATTTCTATTATGAACCATATCTAATATTTCTTCATCTTCAAATGACATTTTGGCTATTTCTTTGAGAATGATGGACTTTATTTTAATTGATAGTAAATACTTTTTCATCCATGTGGAACGAAAATTCATTGTTTTAATTTAATAAATACTAATATATTTTTTTAGATTATTTTTACTTGAGTAGTCTACTTCAAATGAATATTTAAAAGAATTATCATTTTTCTTTCAAAATTATGAGATTAGGTTGCAAAAGAGTAAAGGTAGGACAGAGAGTAGAAAGGGAAGAAGAAAAGAGTAAAGTATTTGCTAAGTGAAAAATATATTGTTCAATAGTGTTCAAAAGTGTATAATACATGGGGTCAATAAAGTTACTAATAGAGTCTACGTAACATTACCCCTTAAACTAATGGTTGGATTTGAAACAACCATTAGTTTATTCTTGAATAACTCAAAAAGATGAAGCAGAAAGAGACTTAAAGAGACTTAGTAAGTATGTCAACAATTTTTTAAGTGTCAGGGATATTAATAAGATTAAGTGGAATCACAAAGAAGTGCAAGTCAAGATCAAAGTGTTTAGTTTTAGAATGTATAACTGGATTGGCGGCAAGAATAACAACTCTTAGATTATCTGAGTATAGTATTGGAGGTGAGATGTGTATACGAAGATTATGAAGAATATTGCATGACCATTTGATTTTAGTCAAGGCAGCTGCAATGTTTTGGTATTCAACTTCAGTTGTACTATGAGAAACAAGCTTCTGTTTGTTTGATGACCATGTTATTGGATTTTTGCTAAGAAAAATTAGTGTGTTTGTTTGATGCCCATGTTACTGGATTTTTGCTAAGAAAAATTAGTGTAACATGTGGTGGACTTTCTATCATCAGGATCTGAACCTCATTCTGCAAAAACAGAATTCAATTTAGGTGAGAAGACTTCATAAAATAATTCCATGAGATTGAGTTCCAACAAAATATCTTTAAGATTATCTTTATTACTTTCGGTGATGTTATAGAGAATGGATGAATTGAAAATCCTTGTTGACACTATAAGATAACTTGGGGCATGTTATAAGAAGTCTTCTTATAGAACTTTTACCTTGATGCACTCATAATGAGCAAAAGTAAATATAAACTCTAATTCTCATTCTATAGAAAGTATTGAAGGAATCCTACGATAGAATAGAATAATATAATGGGGAGTCGTCTATAGCAGTATTTTCCATACGAGTTAAGTGAATGGAGGAGACCATGTTGTGACTTTGACATTACCATTCCTAATTTATGTAGCAAATCTTTAATATATTTATTGAGATAAATGGGGTGAACCATCATCCCTCCACGAAGCTTCTACCCTAAGAAAATACTGAAGTTAGTCAAGGTCTTTTAAATAGAAAATGTTGTTAAAGAGATTTATGAGAGACTGATCAGCAAGGAGAGCACTGTGATGATTTATATCATCAACATAAATTAGAACAAATAAAATAAAATTACTTGTAAATTTAATGAAAAATGAATAGTCTGTTTTGGTAGGTGAGAAACCAAAAGATATTAGAGTAACACTTGACTTCTAGAACCATGAAGGGGCTTGTTTGAACCCATAAATGGCCTTATGCATACATACTAGGTGAGGATCAGCAGCTTCAAAGCCAGGAGGCTAAATCATAAAAACTATTTCTTCAAAGGCATAGATTTCTTCAGTAAAACCTTTTGACCTTGTGTCTTTGAAAAGCACCATCAGCATTATATTTGTTTTTAAGTACCCACTTACACCCAATTGGTTGAATGCCACAGGGTAGAGTTGTCAGCGTTTAGGTTTGATTAGCACACAGCCTTGTATTCTTCTTGCGTGGTAGCACCAGTTTGGATTTTGTATAGCTTCTTTAACCGTGTTGGGAACAGAATAAGTTGTTGTAGCTATAGTGAATATGCGAGGTTTGAACATACCATATTTTGCTCGATTGATCATATGATGATCAATTTGAACAAGAGGCAAGGGTGGAGGAGCTGCAAGACAAGTTAGTGGAGAATCAACAGGAGAATAATCTATTACATTATCATTATCATTAGTAGTAGCAAAAGTGTTAGGAGAATTAGATTGTATAATTGTAAGAATAGAAGGATATGAAATGGATAAAATTGCATTAGCAAAATTAGAGTCTGTATTATAGAAGTTTGAAAATGATTCTCATTAAAAATAACATGTCAGAGTAATATATATCTTACCATCTATAGACAAACAGATATAGCCTTTTTGAGTTGAACTATAAGAAACAATAGATAGAAGATCGAAAATCTAGCTTATGTTTGTTATAAGGTGTAAGTAATGAATGACAAGCGAACCAAAAGTTTTATAGTAATTATAATCAGGATGTCTATGAAACAAGAGATGATAAGGATTATCATAATTAAGATAATTAAGTATAAGAGATGGTAAATGCTTCACCCCATAATTTCATGGGGTGGAGAGGCACCTGCAAGTAAAGAGAGACTCATATCTATAACGCGACAATGTTTTTGTTCTATTCAATCACTCTACGAGTGAAGGATAGGTTAAACGTTGTTTGATTCCATTTTCAGCAAGATATGAATGTAGGCAAAAAACTCTTTTGCATTGTCCGATTAAATGCTTTTAAGTTTGAAACCAGTTTGTTTTTCAACATAAACTTGAAAGGTTTAAAAATAGAGGAAGCTTGAGATTTATGTTGCAGAAGATAAAACCAAACTTATTTAGAATAGACATCAAGAAAGGCAATATAATAATATGATCCATTAGAAGCAAGAATGGATGATGGTCCCCGAATATCTACAAAGACTAATTGCAAAGGTTCAATATAGACAGTAAAAGAATCATTAAAAGGTAACTGATGCAATTAGACAAGCACAGATGAATCACAAAATGTATTTTTGATACAATATGAGCCATTACATCTAACATTAGCATGGCCAAAATGGCAGTTACATTGTTTATAAGTATCCGTCAACGGTGTAATGGAAGAAGTGTTAGCAGAAAAGCAAGAAACAAGGACAAAATTTTGAAATACGAATAGTCCATCTCTAAGATTTCCTTGCTGTAAATCTTCTCTGTTTTATGCTTTTTAACATAGCATTTGTTAGAATGAAATTCAAAAAATACATGACTCAAATAAGTTAGCATTGATGATGGATTGAGAAGACCGATCATCCTTGTGCCAACAAGCTGGTGCAGAGTGTCCTATCTTTCCACATATTTAACATGGAATCTTTTGATAAGTTGTAGAATTTGAATAAGTAGAGAATGACGGCCAAGAGTCCTTGATGATTGATTTTTGTCCAAAAGAACAATGAGATGGTTTGAAAAAAGATGAGTAAGGTTGTCCACGACCGAATTTGTTGAAAGAATGAAAACGTCAAGAAAAAGAAGAAGAAGAAAAGAAATATATATGAGCTTAAAGAAGAGCATTAGATCTTGTCTTTTCAAACCTTTTTCATTGGAATAAAGAAAGAGTATTGATTTCCTCAACCGTTTAAGGATCGCAACGCGAGGTGACAAATGAATCATAGTCGTAACAAGGCCGTCAAGTATAACTTTGATGTGACTATAATAGGAGATTCGACAAATGCAAATGTATCAACAGTTTTCTTGATGCGAAGAAGATATGTAGAAAAAGTTTAGTAACATTGAGTTTGGGTGTTTTTTTCAGCTCTGATGAGTGGAAGAAAGACCCATTATTTTGATAAGAATAAATAGTGACATAGAAGCAGGAAGTTATACAACAATGCTTGAGACTTCGAAGAGTTGCAAGAAAGAACGTGTTGTTGCCAATGAGACCCAAAGGTGATTGCAGCTTAAGTTGATGAAGTCATAAAAGGCTTTTGATTTTATAAAATTAATTTTGAACCTAACTCAACTTTATAAAATCAATTTTTTTATCTCATATTTGGAATTATATATTTAAGTGTAACAATATCACATGAAATTAGGTTACAAAAGAGTAAATGTAAAGTAGAAAAAAAAAGTAAAAGAAAAAAAATAAAGTTATATTGATTGAATGAAAAATACATTATTTGGTAACATTCAAAAATATACCATACAGGTCAATAAAATAATTAATAAAATCTATGTAACAAAAATAATATCTCATAAAATAATTAATAAAATCTATTTAAAAAAATAATATACTTTTAAGATAAACTTATTGGAAAAGATTTAATGAGGTTGAAGATTAAAACTTATTCTCTTAAATCTATGAACCACTTTGACTTTTATGTATTTAACCATTCCCATTAAAGACCTAAATGAAAAAAAAAAAAAAAAAAAAAAAAAAAAAAAAAAAAACTTCTTGGAATGGAAGATATCTCCAATTTTGTCCTGAAAACATCATAGACAAATCCTTTTTATATTGAACAACTACAAAAATATAACTGTTATTTTTGGAAATTTAGAGCCCATTTAATATATTTATTTAAGCTTTAAAAACATCGATCAAAATCTTAATTATTCTGAGCAAATAATATAAAATATAACTACCTTTTACAAAAAAGAAATAATTTTTATAATTGCAACTAAACATTTACTTCATATAAAAAAATAAAATATTTTTTGAAAAAAATATGTTTTCTATAGCTTTTGAAAATAAAATAAAAATATGAATAAATGATTATTTAAAAAACTAATTTGAGAAATTTTTAAAAATATATAAATTTTAAATATTTTAAAACGGAAGTATGTGTTTTATAATTATAACCAAACAAAATACAACTCCCTGTTTCAAAACCTTAAACATAAATAACTTGTGTTTAAAGTTTAAAACCCTGCCCTTTTACTTCTCCCTCGTACAAAACTTCATACTTTTCAGAAAACTAATTTTTCTTAACTTCGACAGGCATAATCATATTTCAAAACTCATTATTCTCAAAATATAATTGATTTTTCATAAATAAAAAATAGAAAATAAAAAGCCTTATAAGGTCTAAAAATTAAACCACATTTTTCATGTGAAAATCTTTTTTAAATGTCTGAACCAACAAAATCTTATCTTAGAATAAATCTATTTTTGAAGAAACAATTATTTTTTCTTACATCTTCATTGCTTTAAGATTTTTTTTTTTTTCTAAAACTACACAAAAGTATGCACGTATTAAGGCAGAAAATTATTTATGGCCATGTGCACATTAAGTTTGAGGAAGATAAAAATAAAATCCAATTGGATCATTAGTGCATAAACATATTACAATCAAAAACCTTCCACTGTACATGTCTAGAGCATCTTCAAAAAAGCTAAATATTACAACCGACGTTAGTGCATTTCAGTAATCTCCATTATTCATCCTTCCACTGCCTCGTCCACCTCAAAAACCTTCCTCAATTTCTCTTCGTCTGATTCAAAAACCTTTCTTGCTTGTTTCAGCTCTTCATTCATTGACAATAGTTCTGTACAGCGGTTAAGTTTCGGCAAATCCTGCAGTATATACATTTATGTAGATTAGACAGAAAAAAAATGATTATCACAAAACGGCAAAACATATATGATGGTGGTGTGAACTCTGTCGTTTATAATGTAGATCATATTAACTTATGACAGCCTAAAGCCATGTTAGATCCTAATCTACTCTACGAGGGCAGCAGCTATTTAAAAAACTTGTTTGTAATGACAATTTCAAAGGTTGCCCAGAAGGTTGCTGGTAAGCAGTTGTCAATACCAACCACCCAAGGAGTTAGGTCATTCGGTCCTTAACTATTTAACAAAAGATTACGAGTTAGTCTTCACTAGTCTTTTATGACATCACGCTACTTCTACAATCTATGGTACTTACTGACATTTAAATTTTGTTGATAATACTTAATGATCCTTTAGACTCTGTTAACTAAACCTAACATAATGCCAATTATTAATTGGTCCCATTGCTACAAAACCAATAAGGTGGAAGTCTAGGAGCGAGTGGAATAAAAAATACAGGTATACATATGTAGTCTATAATTACATTCATCAGTGGCTCTCTGCAGACTCAGATTTATACGTTTATCCCTAGTCTAAAAATGTTGGAGTTGGTAGTATATAGACATGAAAATGTCAGATTCCTTAGTTTGGCAGATTAATAAAATGCTAATGGTGGTAATATATTTATGGTTCACATGCTGATAAAGGCAGATTGGAAAGGGCAACTTCTGGCCAGTACTACCGTTAGATAGCAATTGTATTGTGAAATTCTGATTCTAAGTAAATTAAGAAATAAACACTTAAAAAAACATGGATCAATTAAGGAGGATGTTCTGAATACATTGAAGTGTTATGGAGGATTTTTCCATTAGTTTGGGCAGGATTCCTATTTAATTCATTTATTGAGTTTTGTCTTTCTCTTCTAATACACAAGATTTAAACAATTAATAGAAGGATTTTCAGATTCTAAAATAAATATTTGCCTTTATAATAATGATAGTTATATTTGATTACATTTAATGCACTTTGTGAGAGCTACAGAGAATTCAAGGTCACCCGATAACTTTTAATCTTCACAATAATTATTTGCAATTTTTTTAACAGAGTACCTTGCGAATCAAATAGAGGAAATCCTCAACTGATAGCTTCCCCCTTTGAGATCCAATATCTTGGGCTTTGTGAACCTTGGCACGCAAATTATGCATAAGAACAACCAAGCTAAGTAGCTCACTTAGACGGAATTGAACAATTTAAAAGTTAGGAGTATTACCAGTTCTGTGACATATTCCACAACAATGTCCTCCATAAGAGCCACACTTTCAGGAAGTGGCTAATTGAAGCAGCAAAATAAAAAATAAAAGTTCAAGTCAATAGACTGAATTCTTCATATTACAAGAAAAAAAAAATATAGTTAAATGTTACGTAACAAAGACAATACAATGCAAATTATGTGTACATAGAGACATGCGCAGGAGGGTAAGGGTTAACACTTAACACTCACATTAGGATCATCCCCAAAGCCATACATCATGTGCTGCACTAGTGTAACAAAAGAAAAGAATATTATTAGGAATGAGATAAAACTAGACTAAAATGTTGAAAATTTAGAACAAAAATTCTTACATTCTTTTTGGAAAACTCCCCTTTTACGCTTGGATGAAGTTTCAGATGGTTGTGAGGAAGCTGCTCTTGGTTTTGATGAGGTTCCAGCAGCAGAGCTGCTCATTGTTATTAGCCAATGCTTATACTGTTATCTTCAGGGTAACTGGAATTAATGAATAGGAAAAAGTGAACTTTGGATATTTCAATGCAGTTTGTAGGTTCTGTCCTGCACACAAAATGCAAGAGAATAAAAAACCAGAATAATGACATGATTCAAACTAAGGAAAGAATGAGCAACACAGGTCTTAGTAACTGCACGGCCCTCAAATAGACTTCCAACTTACCCCCATGGTTTGGGGTCAAAATCCCACACCCAACTGCCCCACACAGTAGTTATTTATCATCTTCTACCCAAGAACCACAGTTGTCAAAATATCAGAATTGATAAACTCATCTAGATGATTCCCATCATGAACAAGATTAGATAAAGGACGGAAATTAAATCCACAATTTATTGTTGTACCAAACCATAAACAGAATAAGATACTGAAATAGTGCAACCATACATAATACAGTTTTCAACCTCCTTTAGAAGCATTAACTACTTTTAAAGCTCTGTGATCAAGTTAAAAAATGTAAGGACTAGCAGCACCCCTGTGGGCATCCTTTAGTGAATCACATTTGCATAGCCTTAGATTACTTGCTCAGAAGCATCCAATCCAAAAGATTGATCCCTTAAGTGTGAAAACCTCAATTCTTAAATACCACATCAAGTAGCTTATGATTACTTGCTCAAAAGCACAATAAGAGGATCAATCCAAAAGATTGATCCATTAAGTGTGAAAACCTCAATTCTTAAATACCACATTAAGTAGCTTACAATCTAAAGAGTAGAGATTCTAAAAAACAAACCTAGGGCTTTTTAAAGGGGAATTATAAACGTCACGCAAACGAAAAGGTATATAAGGATTCTGAAACAAAAATGAAGATTAAGCGAGAACTAAAATGAAGATTAAGTAAACAAAAACGTGGAGATAATGAAAAATTACCTCAGCGAGCAAGAATGAATAGCGCGAATGGCTAGCCAGTAAGAGCCAATGACGAGTGGGGCGCAAGGAGGAAATAACAATATATCTATAACGCCTTACTAGTATACAAATTCTTTTATTGTTTTATCTTCTTGAGTAACAACTTTTTTTTTTAAATTTGACCGTTTTCTAAATTAAAATAATTACTTATAATAAAAAATCTATAAAGTAATTAAAAAATACCTACAATAAAATTATAAAAATTATTTATGTTAATTTTTATAATTATTTAATAATACTTTTATTTTAATAAGTATTCAATTATTATTATTTTTTTTATTTTATTTTAAAAAAAATTGGATACATACGTTTCCACTAGTTATAATAATAATATAATATTATAATTTATTAATAAAAATTACTTTTTAATTTGAAGTAACAAATTTTGTATCAAATTTTTTAATTAAATTTCAATGCCATTCATTTAACTAAATCTAAATTTATTACTTAAAGAGAAATTTAAAATTTTGTTAAATATAAAATATAATTTTGTTAAATCAAAGTGGAAAAACTATCTAGGCATGACTCGCACGATCACGTTCTTCTTATTATGGCAAAAGTACGAAATTGGTATAAATGTATGATTAAAACATTTAGAATTTGTTTAGATGGAAAGTGGATTTGAAATAATTTGATATGAAAGTATTTAGAAAATTTGGTTGTTTGGTTGTTTAGATTAAGAGAAAGATAATAAGATTTGAGTAGAAAAGTTTATGAAAGTTTGTGATTTATTTGATATGTATAATAGATATTTTAAAATTTATTCTTATAACTAAAATAAAATATAATTAATTTATGTAATTGATAATATTTTTAAAAAAATTATAAAAATATTAAATTAAGTAATTATCTTTAAATTAAAATTTAATTTATTATAAAATATATTAATTTATTGATTGAGATGGATTAATTTTTTAAATATAAAATTAGATTTTTTTTAAATAATTTCAATATTAAATTTAAATATTATTATTATTTTATAATAATAAAAACTATTATTATATAATTTATTTTCATTTTAAATATTTTTATTTATTTTTATTAAACTATATTTATATCTATATTATTATTAATTATTTTACTAATAATATTACATAATAATTTTATTATAAAAATTTATATAATTTTTAATATTTTATTTTTAAATATTATTTATTATTATATTATACAAATTAATATAAATTTATATATATATATATATATATTAATATATTATATGATAATTGTATGTATAAAGCTGTAATAAATTATTATTATTATTATTATTATTATTATTATTATTATTATTATTATTATTATTATTATTATAATATATGCATAACCTCTTTCTTTTGTTTTCTTTCTTTTCTTCGTTTTTAAATTCGTGACAATCAGCTGATCACACGTCTTTCGCCTTTCTTTCTTCATCTAAAGCCGAGCTATAGAACCAAACACAATGTTACACAACCACTTTGATTGTAGAAAAATTAACTGAAATTGTAGAATGGTTGTATGATTTGAGTTTTATTAAATCTTAAGGCTAAGTTTTCTACATTCATTTGTTAACTTTTAATTACTTTAAATAATATATTTAAAGGAATGGACATGTAGTGTGTTTGTTAGTCAATTATATTTAGTTAATCAAATTCATTTAATTTGGCTGTAATGCTTTTTAAAAATAATTTGATGTAGAATAGTATATATATTGCCATAAAAGGTTAGTTTTTAATTATTAGTTTTTTAGTATTTTATTATATTTTAAATTTCAATATGAGATGGTTATTTTTAAAATTTTTCAGTATTTAATATTTTAAATTCTAAAAGTATGTTATATATTATATCAATTAAGTTTAAATATTATCTTATTTAAAAATTAATTATGTAATTTATCATTATATATTAATTTATTGTGAAATGTGTAGAAAGTGTAAAATGATAATAAAGTATTTAAAAAGAATAAAAGAAATGCAAAATAGAAAATAGAGGTATTAAAATGTGTTTGAAGGAAACTTAAACTGATAAATTTTAGAAAAAAATGTAAAATAATAAAATGTGGAACTAAATTAAAAAAAATGATATAAAAAAATTATATTGATTGTGTATATTAATTTTATATTTGGAATTAGAAAATTGAAATGTGATTATTAAGTAATTTGTTGTATTTATTTTATTAAACCGCAACTTGAAAGTGAAATAGTTAGTTAATATGAAATGGTAAATATAATTTAGTTTAAAGTGAAATAAATATAGAATAAACAAAATAAATAATTAACATAAATATGATTGTTTTAGTTACACAAATAGAAAACAACTACTATTTATGTGACGATATGTCACATGGGGTCTTCTTCTCTACCTTCAAGGTCGCTATGACTCAAATTCAGTTGGAGGAGGTAGTGGTGGACTATTATGAGATGGATTATTAAATTCTTCAGGAGGCATGGTTGGTCAATAATAATGCATGGGTGATAATCTACGAAATATTGATGGTAGTGTCATGGTGGAAGTCTCAAATATGTTTGATGCCATAGAAAACATATTATGTTGTGATGCAAAAGCGATGAAAGTGATAGGGACCTGGAATGGAAGTTGTGATGACATATTTTGGTGATAGTCCATATATCTAAACATGCAACTTGGTTGACCAAAACCATGTTGTTGAACACTGGAAGAAGACCCAAAGTGGAAGTTGTGGTGGTATGGATCAGCACTGGAAGAAAAGCTCAAGTGAAAGTTGTGGCGGTGTGGTTGTTAAGACTTTTGTGATGTGTCATACTGATGGAAAACAATGTGTTACTTTATAGTTAATAAGAAAAAATAATATATAACAAATGAAAAATAAACTTAGATCATCGTTCGAAGAAGGTTGGAGTGGGATAATGTATCAGATAGTATTCCAATATATCATTGCATGTAAGGGGTATTATCACGCAAGCGATCATTTCTGTTGAATAGAATTCCTTGAATTACACAATTATGGCGCTCATTCCACATTTGTATCTATGTTGCATAATATTGTGATCAATATCTACCAGTTCTACCCTTCACGTCCTCCTTGTGCAGGTGATTAAGATTTAAGGGTTGTTTGGAATATTTTGACGGAATCCAAATTGTCTCATCACTCCACAAGCTTGATGTAGTTCCACTGTTGCAAAATATATAAAAGGAACTACGACCTAACTCACAAGAAATATTTGAATGGTTATCAGACGACTAAGTTCATTGCAACAATACGGAGTCCACAAGAACTATTATAATAGATGACATTAGCATTAGTAAGTAGTATATTATGCCAAAATGTATGATAAAAGTATGGCTAGTTGAAAGGAAAAACCTGTTCTGGTTTAAGTTGATCCAATGTTTCCGGTAATTGAAGAAACATGGTGGTGGATGTGTTAATCTTGTGTTGCACCAAAGCAGACCACCTTCAATGAACAAAAAAATATGTTATTCATAAAGAATTCTAAATTGATGAAGTTTGTAAATTATGCAGAAACATAATTTAAATTACCTTTTCAGTAATGGAAAACCAAGGCCATTAGCAACATCAACATCACTAAGTGGTTGAAGTGGAGGAGAAAGACATGTGATGTGGTTTCATGCCCAACATTGCAGAAGTAGCATGCATCCACCGATATTCTCTTGATTAAAATCGACTCCATGGTCAAGAGCATGATAAAGGCATGCCAAAACACTTGACCCCCAACTATAATTTGAAACGTTGTTTAGGTCACTTAGAAGTAAAAGATACATCAAATGGACTCTGCTCCCTGATGTATCTAGCATTAATAAACTTTCGATTAACATCAAGATGTGGGCTCATGCATGTTGTGCTACCATAACATCGTTAGCATAATATGGAAGGTATTGAAATTCACTATTAAGCCAAGATAATTTTATGTTATTTCCCTTGTATACCATTTTAGGTGGCACAGAACCTAAAAGGTAGTCGCATAAGGTAACAAGGTCACTGCTACTGACACCAGTTATCGATTCTCCATCAATAGGAAGACCGAGCTGGACCGCCACATCTTCTAGTGTAATTGTTGCCTCTCCAAGTGGTAGATGAAATGTGTGTTTCTGTTCTCCATCTTTCAACTAAGGTACTGACCAAGTGATGATTAATCTCTATATGGGTTAGTGTGAAGAAGTGCCCAGATCCAACATGATGAATTAATTTTTTTACATGGTCATCGAGTCTATCGTTGTGCTTCATGCAATAAATCGCATGTCGGCAAAGCAAAGTAATCTTTTGTTATCCTCCCAAATTGCTTTCGTCACGTGTTTTTGTTAAAGCCATAATAGAGACATGTCAGCTGGAATACATTAATTATATGTCAATGTTATAGAAACCTCAAGATGGGAGCAACTAGTCAAAAGGGTGCTTATATTAAATAGGGGGTACAAGTAGTATACAAGGGGTGCATATATTAAATAAGGGTGCAACTAGTAAATAGGGAGTGCAAGTAGAAAAGAGAGGATTCATGCATTAAAAGGGGGTGCAACTAGTAAACCAGATATTCATGTATTAGAAAAGGGTGCAACTAATAAACAGGAAGTGCAAGTAGTAAAGAGGGAGTGCACACGGGACGTAACTAGTAAACTGGAGGTGCATGTATTAAAAAAGAAAAGATGAAACTGGCAAAGAGAGGGTGCATTGAGGAAGACAATGGGAGATTGAGGAAGAGCCGTGAAGTGCCTGTTCAGAAAGAACGGAGTTTGAGAACGAAGCAAAGGAGGGTGCACACTGAGAAGTGAAAGGTGAGGGGTGGAATTAAAGTATTCTTTTACTAAAGTAAAATTGTCATTTTTGTAAAGTATGGAGGTGGAGGAAGATCATATGGAGGTGCAGGAAGAAGCACTCCATGCAAGAGGAGGTGCGTTTGAGTTGGGCCTATGGCCCAATTGGTGTAGTCCATTTGGATTTTCGTGAGATAGAAAAATATATTACATAATAATAATGAAATGAATTAAAAAATATATCACTCTAAATTATACTGCATAAAATTTAAATTATAAATTCAACTAATTAAATTATAAATTAATAAATTCAACTAATTAAATTATAAATTAATAAAATTAAGTAATCTCTTTGGACATCTTTCTTCAAATAATATTCATTTTAAGTTCTCATCCAATTTGCACTTCTTCCACGCTGTTTTTTTATGAAGCTGAAAATTTTTAATATGATTATTTATAAAATTTGTTTAAATACCGTTTCTTAAAAAAATATATACTACTTGACATTGATTATATAAATAAATAAATAACGTAATCTTGTTAATGTGAATGTTGTTTGTTTCAGCATTCACGGTTTTTTTTTTTCAATGTATTATATTAAAAAACAATAAACTTACAATAAAGTAGTTATTGGTGTATATTAACGTAAAAACAATTTAAAAAAAAATTGTTTTCCAAATGTGCGAAGAAAAAGAAAAAATATTTTAAAAAGAGAAGAACTGAAAATATAATAAACCGAGTACTTTGATAATTTTTTATAAATATAATCACTAAATAAAAGATTTTAAAGATACTTTTCTTTTAAAATAATCTTTATATTAGTTTAAAACTGTTAAACTAAAATTCATTATCCACTTCTTTTAATAATAACAAAATTTCATATACAGTGAACAAATTATTCAAATATAAAAAAATTAAACAAATTTAAAAGAAACTGAAAAAAAAAATTGTGAATTATGGAAAAAATACTTTTTTATTTTACTAGCATATTTTTATTTTTTACTTTTCTCAATAGCACTTTTTATTTTTTATTTCTTTCAATAATACTCTTTATTCTTTAATACTATTTTGTTTTAGGTAATAATAACACTTTTTTTTCTATAATAGTTATTCAAAATTGTGATTATTAGTTTCCTAAAATTAAGAAAATAAAATAATATAAAAATAGTTAAATTAAAATTTTTAAAAGAATAATACAAAGAAAATAAAATGAAATATTTTATAGGTTTTTTAACTAATTAATTATAATAGGAAAAAATGATAAATTGTTTTATTTTATATTTTATAATAAATTTAAATTTAGCACAATAAATTGTATTAAAATAAATTATAATAATTTTGTGATTGTATTTTTATATTAAAATTGACATTGGAAGAAAAAATTATAATAATTATAAAATTGTTATTTGAATTAAAATTTGTATTTTTAGTTTGTTAAAAAATATCTAAATAATTAATGGCAAATATCAAATAAAATTTTTATAAAGATAAATTTAATTTTTGATAAAGATAAAATTTGATTTTTGATAAAGATAGAATTTTATTTTTGTGGAAATAAAATTTGATAATTTATTAAAGATATCATTTGATTTTTTATAAAGATAAAATTTGATTTTCGATAAAGATGTGATTGATTTTTTGATAAAGATAAAATTTATATTTTATTTCACACAAACTATTTCTAGTATCATTAACTAAACTATTTAGTGAATATATGGTTGTCATTTATTTTTCTCTGGTATTGCATCATTTTAACAATTAACAATTTTTAAGTAATAAACATAACATTTAAAAGCAATTAACAAATAAAGTAATTTTTATTTAAAATTTTTAAACCATTTAATTAATATTTATTTACAAAAAGTACTTCAACAATTTTATTTTATTTTTGCTATTAATTATTTAGATATATGTTTAACAAATAAAAAATACAAATTTAATTCAAATAACAATTTTATAATTTATTATAATTTTTCTTCCAATATAAATTTTAATACAAAATACAACCAATAAATTATTATAATAAAATACAATCACAAAATCATAAAAAAGAAAAAATAAAATAAAAGTAATAATCATAATTAATGCAGTGACTGTAAAAAAAAATAAAAAAGAAAAAAAAAGAAAAAAGTGTTATATCACCGTAGAAAAAATAAAAAAGAAAAAGAAAGTGTTATTTTAAGAATTAAAATGTAAAGAGGTCTATTGAAAGAAATAAAAAATAAAGAGTTGTTGGTGAAGTAAAAAAGTCAACAAAAGAGTGTTATTTTAATGTAAAAAAATACAAAAAATAAGAAAATAAAATAGTGTTATTTCAGGAATTAAAGAATAAAGAGTGCTATTGAAGGAAATAAAAGAAATAAAGAGTGTTATTGAAAAAAATAAAAAATAAAAAGATGCTAGTGAGGTAAAAAAGTCTAATAGGAAGGAGTCAGTTGCTAATACAATTATAAAACAGACCAAGGGCATCCATGATTCATAAAAAGAATTAACTAATAAGATATTTTAATAAATATTATCATTTATGACTAATTTTTTTTGAGTTAATTAAGTTTCTAACCATTGAAAGAGATAATAAAGAAAGTAAGGATAGTTTACAACTTTTTATGTACCGCTCAACTCAACAGAGTAAAATGTCAATCAGAATAACAAAATCAATACACATGGAATACTTACACTGTACACAATATCCAACAGATTACCAGGTTCATACTCAATAGACATAATCAAATAAAATCTACAACAACCTACTCACATATAATCAAGGAAAGTTTTTAACGTTACCTCAAAGATGATGAATATCAATCACAGATGTATCTTTAACTAGTGATTAGTGTTAGACAAAGCTTCAAGATGCTTTTAAGAACTGAACAGTGAATGATATGTGAAGTGAAATGTTAAGTGAACTGGAAACATGAATGAGAAGTGTGTAGTGAAGGAATCCCATTAGTGACTTAAATAAAGAAGCTTTGTATTGAATTGAATTAAAAAAAGATACAGTGAAGTTTGAATTCAAAATAATGCAGTAATGTGGCCAAATTATATCAGTGCAATAATTGTACCAAAAATGTGTTCATAATTGAGGGAGCACTATTACAAAGTCATGTTTTTGTGCCTACAACTCTATTACACATTCTTCAAACAAAATTTTTTGAAAAATTTACTTGCAAATACAACACGTGTGATATTCTCGTTGAATAACTCATTTTTTTTTTTGTGGGAGGCAAGTTTTTTGTGCATTATGTGCAATGTAAGGGACCCGTAGTGGTTCAATCAATCACTATTTTTTACTGTGGGAGGAAAGCTTATGTGTAGGGGACCTGCGGTCGCATGAAGGAAAAAGGGAACAAAAATTACGGTTGCTTAAAAGTCATGCCCACGTGGGTTGCTTAAAAGTCGTGCCCACGTGGTATGACTAATCGAAGCCGTATCTGGTCAAATAAATATAGTTAAATGCAGTACTACGAAGTTACTCCTAGGTCGTCTCCCAAGAACCTAGTTTCCTGTTAAAAACACACAGAGAGAGGGGGTTGTGAAATAATTAAATTTAATAAAATAAAAACCAATAACCGAATTAGATTTCCTTAACCGAATTAGATTACCCTCTTGATTAGATTGCAACCCGCTTATCATAAGATACGAAAATTCATGACTCAACTTATTGAACCCTAATTCCAACCCTAATTAATTAACTAAGCGAGAATTAACACAACCTGTGACTCACTTCATTAAACATGAACAGAGACACAAATTTCATATTAATCGAAACATTAAGCATGAAACAGTAAAAACATTAAGCACAAAAATAAAATGATGAAGAGTTAAGAGGTGAAGAGAGCAAAAACAACACAACAACAACCTCAAAGCTTCATCGCAATCTGAATCAGAAGGATAACCTTATAAATTAACCTTTCATTAAATTTGAATGAAGCAAACGGAGATTAAACGCAAAACGGAATTAAAATAAAAAACGGATTTGAATTGAAATAGGAAACAAAATTGAATTAAAATAGAGAAATGAAATTGAATTAAAACAAAAACAGAATGTAATTGTAGAGAAAAGAAAATAAATACAAAACTAGTTTTAACAGAGAGAGAACGCATTGAATCCCAAAAGCAGAGAATAATGAACTACCTGTGCTTCACCTCCTTTTATAGGCGGCTAGACCTAAGTCAGCCCTCAACACTAAACCTAATGGGCCCAAATTTTTTCAATTCTGGTATAACAAATAAAAACTGATAATGTGGTTGCTCCTCTTCAATTCCATAATTAATTTCCAAGCCTAATAAAATTCCAAAGTTGCGCTAAAAATAATAATAAAATTAGCTCAAAATATTCAAATTAAATAAAATTACGAATTCCTGGTAAATGAAGCCCAAACAGTGAAATTGAGAAAATAATAGGCAGTTAAACACTAATTACTAATCAAAATAAGTACAAAAAGACAAGTAAATAAGGGAAAATAATGACTCATCAATGACTTTTAAGCAATTCTTGACGAAGGAGTCATGCCACGTGGCACGACTTTTGTACATTATAATTTTTTTTAAAATTTTTTGCACTACACAAAATATACACCATACATAAATGCTGCTGAATGAAATCACGTTGCTCGTTCATTTGACTTCACATAACATTTTGTTCCCCTAATTCCATATCAAACTATCTCATTGAATACCTATTCAGAATCACAAGTTCTATGGATCATTTTCACGGTGCTGGCAGTTCTGCAATACTTAAGGAAGAACTAATTATCCGAAACATGATAATTGATTCTAGTTTAGAAGATGAAGATCCTGATGTCATGGACATGGAAGATGATGTACCTACAAACACCATTCATCCATATCCCAATACCACAACAACAACGAATATGGAATACGAGCTTTGTGAGCACATGTGTTTCAGTTCCAAAGACTCAACAGTATTTGCAATCAAACAGTTCCACATTCAGCAAGGGTACAAATTCGTGGTTTTGGAAGCAAAGACAGACCAATATATCATCATATTCATTGACTATAATAATGGTTGTCAATGGCGACTTCGAGCATCTTATTCTAAAATTAGAGACCAATGGGAGATCAAGCGAATTGAAGCGTCTCACACTTGTCTGTCAACTATAATGTCACAAGATCACGTGAACCTCGATTAACACCAAATTGCATCGATCGTGGTCAATTCTGTAAGGAAAAATCCCTCAATCCCAATGGAAAATTTGATTGCATAAATCAAAAATCAGTATGGTTATAGTGTCACGTATAGAAAAGTCTAGATAACAAAGCAAAAGGATCTTGTCATGGAATCCGATGACTAGAAAGACTCATATAATTATCTTCCCAAATAGTTGCAAACTTTACACGAAAGTCTTCCGGAACGATTATACAGTATGTCACTTGATCGATTGTTGTTGATGATGTAAAAGACAACTCATGTCACATATTAAAGTGTGTCTCTTGGGCTTTTAAACCTTGTATTTACAGGGTTAATTATTGCAAGCCCATTGTCCAAGTTAATGAAACCTTTTTAACTAGAAAATATCATGAAACTTTGTTAACTGCAATTAGTTAAGATGGGAACTGCAATTAGTCAAGATGGGAACTGCAACATATTTCCATTGGCTTTCGCAATTGTTGGAAGAGAAACAAAGGAGACCATGATATGGTTCTTTCAGTTATTGCGTGCATATGTCATACCCCAACCAAATGTTTGTCTAATAACTAACAGAGGCTCAAACCATACTATCAGTGTTTTGCATATGCCACATTACATCAAACTTCAATAAGAAGTTTTAAAAGCGTGGAGCTTAAAAGACAACTAATTAACATGGGTATGTCTATTCCTTAACTTCCTTTTGATACATAAATTATCTAAGTTTATTGATTTTTGTAGTTTAAGTATCAAATTATGTGTCAGGTTATGAAATGAAACGACCCAGACTTCAAGCCAAGTTATCTGCATTGCGAGCAGAATTCCGGCAGGCAGCTTCATGGATAGATCACATACCACTAGAAAAGTAGACTCAGACCTATGACAACAGTAAACAATATGGTCATATGACAACTAATCTGGCTGAATGCATGAATTCTATCTTGAAGGGAGCATGATCTTTACCCATTTGGGCTTTTGTTAAGATAACCTTTAAAGAGCAAATTCATGGTTTGTTGAGCGAGGTACCAGGGTAGCATTTATGATAGCAGGTGGTCATCAATTTCCTGAAGATATTGTTATTTCACTAAGGAAAAATCAACAACAATTTGTCCTGTCCAAAGATTTAATCAAGACAATACATAATTTGATGTTTAGGAGATCGCCTCTCTCCATCTCCGACGCCTACTTATATCCTTTAAAGTCAAATTGAATGAATGGTGGTGTGATTGTAAGGAGTTTCAAGCTCTCCGACTACCTTGCCCTCATGTCATCATAGTTTGTTCCTATTGTCACATCAACTTATTGATGTTTGTTGATTCAATTTATCGTCTCTAGAATATTTACAAGGCTTATCAAATGTCATTTCATCAAGTGCAAAATGAGGAATACTGGTCTATTTATAATGGACCAAATTTTATTCAAGATCCGCATATGAGACGTAAAACATTTGGAAGATCAACAACTACACGTAACTATAATGAAATGAATAAACCAATCAACAAAACAAAAAAAGGTTCTTATTGTAGAAATGAAGGACACGATAGGAACAATTGCCCATAAAGACAATGAATTATGTTCATTTGTATTCTACAATTTAATAATATATTTTTATTGCTTGCTTTTAAATTATTTTACTTTTTATTTATCACATTTTGAGACATAAAATTGTGAAATTAATTTACGGTACACTATTCCAATTTATACTTTTGACTCTGCCTACAACTCTACTAGACAATGTATAATAAAATTATAAAAATTTAACTTGCAAATACAATGCACAAGTGAGATTCTCCATTATCATTCAACTCTTCAGTTGCATGGACCCAGCCACGGGAAATGAGGGTGCAAAATTATAGTTTTCTACAAGTTGCAATGTCCATGTTGGCACGAATTTACTTTTAATATTCACACAGAAGTCATGTCATGATGACACGATTTTAACTACAAAAATCACACAGAAGTATGCCACGTTGACAAGACTTTAGTTTTAAAATTTTAACTAAAGTCATTGATTATTTGCACGACTTTAATGATAAGTATAATGTTGAAGTCATGTCATTATCACACAACTTTAATTAATCTAACCATTAATCTAATTGAAACATGAGTGCTAATACTTGGTAGAATATATATATATATATATAACTTGAAGCGAAAATGTTTGAGACTTTTGGTGGGTTAAGCTTGAACTGCCCTAAATGTTTACATATTTTAAAAAAAATAGGCTTAATTTGATTTAATATTTATTAAAATAAAGTAGATAAGGAATTTTTGAGATTTGGTAGAAGTGGAGAAAGAGAGTAAATGAAATCATAGCTTTTACATAAAAATGATATAATTTTCGAAGAAATTATTTGAATGGAAAAAAAATAATTATGTTTTCTTTTGGATAAATTGTGTAAGATGTGAACGACTTTAACTATTTACCCTAAAACCACACATATTTGATACATCTAAAATATTTTATAACCTATTTAATTTAACTATTTTAATCATAACTTGTCTTTATATAATAAAGTTATTATTAATTTTATTAAACTAATAAGTATATTTTTTTTAAATTTTATATACTTACTAATTTGATAAATTAATTTGTAATTTATATTTTTTAAATAAAACTAAACTTTATTAAATTAATAAGTGTTTTTTTTTCTAAATTCTTTTTATACTTACTAACTTAATAAATTAACTTGTAATTTATAGTTTTAAATAAAACATATCACTTTAATTACTCAATAACATTTGTACAAAAATTAGACTACACACAAAAATAAAACAAATATTATATAAAATAATCGATAATAATAATGATATATTTATATTTATCATTTTTATAATTATTTTTTTATATTGAAAGTATTTAAATTAAATTTACAATAATTAATTAAAATAAACAAGATTTTATCATAATTAATAAACTAACTCAAAATTATTTTATTTCCAATAATATTTATTCATTTGGATTTCAATATTAACTCTTTTAACTATAATTGTATCCCATCTTTATTTTTGTATTAATTAATATTTACTTAATATTTACATACACCAGTAAAATATATATATCTCACAAATATATAATATTCCTAATTATATCAAATATATATATATATATATATATACTATGATTTTTAGTTGATTTAGTTAATACATTTTAAAATAATATTAATATTTAATCATTGTAATCGGTAACGAATTCGTATTAATAAAATAAATATTAATATTTACACGACATTAGGTTTTGGTCTAAAATTAATAATTATTGATAAAAGTTAATGAAAATTGTAACAAATAACAATTTAAATACCGAACATTCAATAATACGCTACTTAAATATTATATATGCAATTTTTTTTTAAAATATATAAAAAAATAACAAAATTAAAAGTATTTTTATATTAAATAAATATTACATGAATAGTTATTTTAGTAATAATATTTATTATTTATATTTTTTAATATTAAACTATTTAATAATATTATTATTTTTATTTTATTAATAATGATATTAAATCATTTAATTAATATTTTTTAAATATTTCAATAACTTTATTTTATTTTTTGTTATTATATGTAGATATTCTTTTTAACAAACTAAAAATACAAATTTAATTTAAATAATAATTTTATAATTTCTTATAATTTCTTTTTCAGTTTTAATACAAAAATACAATTACAAGATTGTTATAATTTATTCAGTCCAATTAAATTTATTATAAAAATAAAAATAAAATAATTTATTATTTATTTTTCCTTATAATTAATTAATTAAAAATATTTATAAATATTTTATTTTATTTTATTTTATTTTTATTATCTTTTCAAAATTTTAATTCAATCACTTTTATATTATTTTTTATTTTAATTTTAAATCAATTAATAATCTTAACTTATATGGTAACTGCTATAATAAAAAAACAGTACTATTTCGGAAAATAAAAAGCAAACAGATCTATTGGAAGGAATGAAAGATAGATACTGACATACAAAATTCAGAAAATGAAATTTGACTTGTAAATCGTCAGTGTTTAAAATATGCGTTTTTAAGAAGGATAATTATGGGTGTGGTGTGGCGTTTAGTAGCAACCGATATTACCCGTGACGCACAGTACCATCCTCCAGAATAGAACCGTAGGAAGCAAAGTTTTCAATGTTTTACCGACACGTCACCAGATGTACGCGTGCACTGCATCAACACATTCGACGTGGCACTTTGATCTAAAAGTTTTGAGCTGTCAGAGATTCACGCGCTTTTTCCACGAAATTGCCAAACACACCCTCTCAAATCACAATTCCCAAACCAGAGGAAACCCCTACTTTCTCAAACGACGCCGTCGTATCCAGAGAATTCTATTTTGTCTATTAAGACCAAGATACGTCGTCGTTCAACCCTGATCACGTAACTAAGTGCGGAGAAGTTCCGTCACCTGTTTTTATTTTTCATATTATTTATTATTTGGTTGGGCCTTTTTCGGTTCCGCCCTCTTTAAATGCTCCCTCCTATTTCGTATTGTTTCTTTTTCTCGCGTTTTGAACAGCAATAAACAACAGCAGCGTTCAGCAAACTTCGTAACGCTTGAAGTTAAAGAGCAAAATAAAAAGAAATAAAGAAAAGAAATCGTTGTGTCGTGAACATTGTGTGTTTGTGTTTCCGAAAACTAGAAAGAATGGAAAGTGTGTGTTTAAATTCTGGGATGCTTCCCACGATCTCTATTGGTGCGTCGCTGGACGCACGTGCCAATCCTCCTCAGGTCAGCACGGTGGGGCGTTCCGCAGGGGATAAACCGCCGCAAAGGTCGCTGTTTTCAAGGTTTTCCTTTCGTTACCCTTTGGAATCTCTCTGGCCTCGGGGGAATAACAGCAGGCACAAAGGGCTCGCCCTCGACGACGCCGTTTTGGCGGATAACGCCGAAGCGAAGGCCGTTAGAGATGACGGCGAGGGAGACGGATCGGAACGCGGAAACTGGGTTTTGAAGATTTTGCACGTGAAATCCGTGTGGGAGGGGAAACAGCGCGATGAAGAGGAGGTTGCGGTTACTGATCAAACTCAAAGCAATTATGATGAGGAGGAAGAGTGTGAATGTGATGCTTGCGGGGTTGAGGAAGATGACGATTCCGGTGACGCAGAAGAGGCTGAATTCGATAAAGGCTCCTTTTCCAAAATGCTTCGGAGGGTATCGTTATCAGAAGCTAGATTGTATGCTCAGATGTCACACTTAGGGAACTTGGCTTACGATATACCGAAAATCAAGGTACGAGACTTTAGATCGTTCTTTGTGGTTTTCTGTTTTTAGTTTTCGTAAATCGTAGGTTTAGGTCTGTTTCAGACTTTATGTGTGTGCTTTTTTATTGTTTTGAGTGATTATAGATTTTAGACCTCCGACCTATCTGATCTAGATCTAGCAAACTTTGCTTGCTTGGAGATTCTTTGTGTTATGATTTCTCTAACTTTTCAAAAACCCGTGGAAGGTTTAAGTTTAAAGTTCATGAAGCATTAATCCGTAATGGAAGTGCCTAGTTACGATACATGTTTCATTTAGCTATGGATTACTCATTGTTCGTCTGATCTGATTGTTGGGGACTGCGTTATTGTACCATTTACCTAAGACCAAATATCATTTTATAACTTTAACTAGAACATTTATCTGTAAAGCTCTGTTATTTTATTTTATTTTTTAATTAAAATAGCATGTTTTGGAATTGATAAACTCTAGGAAATTGATTTTCCACAAAATGAATATAAAGCACTGATTTATATTTTGGCTTTGATAATTTAGCCAGGGAAACTCTTAAAACATTATGGTTTGCGGCTTGTAACTTCATCAATAGAGAAGAAGGAATTGGCAGCATTAGCTGAAAAAGATACCCAGAAAGTTGAAACTGACGTGAAGGAAGAAAAAGAAGAAAAAGGAAAGGATCCGAAGCACAGTGGATACAACATAAGTGCAAGTGCTGCTTATAACATTGCCGCCTCTGCTGCCACTTATCTGCATTCCCAGACTAGGAGCATATTTCCATTCAAATCCTCAAATGCTGTGACAGGTGAAGCTTCACTTGATGGAAGCAATGAAAACCGAGACAACGTAATAAACACGGACGTGGCATCTTTGATGGTCACAACCGATTCAGTGACAGCAGTCGTTGCGGCAAAGGAGGAAGTAAAGCAGGCTGTCGCTGATGATTTAAACTCCGCACATTCATCACCCTGTGAATGGTTTGTCTGTGATGATGACCAGAGTGGTGCAAGATATTTTGTTATTCAGGTAGGAAAATTCTTGTACCGTAATTGTACTCCTTGGTTGGAGTTTGAAACTTTTAGTAATTTGTGAGCTCAAATATGATAAAATCACTATTATTGTGGTTCCCAATATTTATCTGCGTTATATATATAGCAGATTATATTTTAGAGTATATGTAATTTCCTGGCAATCTTGGACGTATGGAGTGATCTTTCTCACTATTTTATTTTAAATAAAAATGTAGGGTTCAGAGACAATGGCTTCTTGGCAAGCAAACCTGCTTTTTGAACCGATTAAGTTTGAGGTAATTGCCAATATTGCAAACTGTCATTTCTGCTTCTCAAAGGAGATTTCAATTTTTAATTCGTATAAACAAATACTTTTGAATCTTTTTTAATGCGTGCTTCCAACTATCTATCCTCAAATTGACATAATGATGTGCTTTTTTCCCTCTAGGGATTAGACGTCCTTGTGCACAGAGGTATATATGAGGCTGCTAAAGGGATGTATCAGCAGATGTTGCCAGAAGTACATGCTCACCTAAAATCTCGAGGTTCTTCTGCAACTTTCCGTTTCACTGGACATTCTCTTGGTGGAAGCTTGGCATTACTAGTAAATCTCATGCTGTTGATTAGGCAGGAGGTGCCTGCCTCCTCTCTACTTCCCGTGGTAACATTTGGTTCCCCATCCATCATGTGTGGAGGGGATAGTCTGCTAGAAAAATTAGGCTTGCCTAGGAGTCATGTTCAAGCAATTACAATGCACAGAGACATAGTTCCTCGAGCATTTTCTTGCAATTATCCTAACCACGTTGCAGAACTATTGAAGGCTGTCAATGGGAACTTCCGTAGTCATCCTTGTCTCAATAAACAGGTAAAGTTCTGGTTATCTAAATGTTTTAAAGTGGATAAAGAAATTTCTTTTATATGAATTCTGACCGACTTCTATGTGAATTTTTACTGCAGAAGGTACTGTATACACCAATGGGTAGTATGCTGATTCTGCAGCCAGATGAGAAATTTTCACCAAGCCATCATCTCCTGCCTTCAGGCAGTGGTCTATATCTTTTGTGTTGTCCTTTTTCAGAATCCAAAGACACAGACAAGCAGCTCCGAGCTGCTCAGACGGTGTTCTTGAACTCACCTCACCCACTTGAGATATTAAGTGACCGATCTGCTTATGGATCTGGAGGAAGTATACAAAGAGATCATGACATGAATTCCTACTTAAAGTCTGTGAGAACTGTGATTCGCCAGGAACTTCAACAGATCCGTAAATCTAGGAGGGAGCAACGGCACAAGGTGTGGTGGCCTCTTGTGTTACCACGTGGAATGGTTACCAGCATTGTTGCTGGGAGGTCCATGATATCAATCAATGTAGGTCACCGCCAGTCACCCTTCTCTGGCATGATACAAACAGGGAGAGAGTCCCTGAAAAGGTTCAGGAGGCTTGTTACGTCCCAACATATGCATTTGTTTGTGTTGCTCTTATTCCCTGCTCGGTTGATACTCTTGGGAACATACAGCCTAATTAGCCTCAAATGAATATAATATGATTCATTATTAATAATGGGGGACAATTGTACAGGGCCAGGATACATGCTTAGAGGGACATTACACACTTAGAAGATTCTTTATTCATTGATTTCAAAATTGAAATATTGCGTTCTTATGAGTCCTTGCTTGTAGAAGAATATTACTGAAGTTTTAATTGATATTTAGAAATTTAATTGTTTTTGTATTCAAGTTATGTAATTTTATTGAATGAGTCTCTGAGTGTTTGGTTGGACTAACAAAAGAGGCGAGACTTACGTAAATATTTCTCCAATTCTGCTCGTTGTCACAATCGATTTAAGTAAAAAAATAGTTTGCTTGCCCTTTGAAGGTGAGATGTTAAAGACGCTATCAATCAACGTGTTGATCAAGCAATAATGTTTTAGCACTTAAGTGCAAGACATTACTCATGTATTACGTGCTTATTCTAAAAGTGCAAGTAGTTGTTGCTTGAAAAAGTGAAAGATAATGGTTGCTTTGCAAAGATATGTAGACAAGGAAAGACAGTGCCAATTCATGAAAAGGAGTCAGATTCTGTTGTTTCCTTTTGATGTCTAGTTTTATGCACATGCGTATTCACATGTCAAACCAAAAATAGCCGACAACTTTGGAACCAGATTCTTTCGTCTACTCAACAAGTTCTAGTCTGCATTATACGGCTGGTGTTTTTCACTCTCAAACAAAATTGGAACAGTCCACACCACCCGTGGCTCCATCGTTTATCCATCCAACAAAGCAAAATTGAGTCACTATTACAAGTCTTGGACCTCAATTTTTCCAAATGTTTGCGCTTTCGGTGGCATTACTCGACTACACGTCGATGTGGATATGGTTAAACAAAAGGATTTTTCTTCTCATCATTTTCTTTTGGTACGAAGCCAGTGGTGAGCAAAAATATTTGGAATTGGCATAAAAAAAGAAATATAACTTCCAACAGAAGGTCTAGGGAAATTAACCGATCAAAGTCCTTTATAAGTTAGCTCGAAGGTCAAGAGCATAGTGAATAAGTAGATATTATGAGTGACACTCGACATTTTTTCCTGTTCCTGTTGACTGACGCGTATGGTGGGTCACTGTGCACTCGTTATTAGTTGTTAGGATCCTTGAATATGGATGACGGTTGGATATTTTATTCCTGGGTCAATCAAGTAGTTGTAAAGATTCAAAGTATTCATGATTTCACGGCTTCGTTATCCAAAGCTGCCTCATAATTCATCTTCGCACCATTATAAAGATATATTGATTTTCCATGGGTCTACCACAGAAATTTTGTGTGATTAAGAAATTGAATAAAAGAGAATAAATAATATAAAAACTTTTCTCATTCAAGTTTATATTAACGTGTTAACTTATATAACATATTTCAAGTTTATATTAACGTGTTAACTTATATAACAATATTTGGAATGCTGTATATTCTTTTCACAATAGAAATTCTTTTACACATTATATTTGAATTCAATTGAACTTTTCTTTTTACAGCGAATTAAATTAAACTCTAGAAAACTAAAGTTAATTCAATAGCTTTATTGTATTTGAAGAGATAGAACGATGAATCAAACGCGACAAACATTTAGGGCTTCATATATGATGTTGGTATTCTCGAACAAAAGTTTGTATTCCCATCATATTTTATTCCTTTCTATTTTTTCTTCATTAATTACGACCAAACAGACAGAAGGTTAATGCTGTAAAAAATGGGCTGGAGATTAAACAGACCAGAGGTTCAACAGAAAAAATTTAAAAAGAAAACAAAAGATGAGTATGAATTTATGAAACATGCATGGTTGCATTAAAGATTTCAGATAATGTTCTGGTATTATACATTTCACTTAATCAAATAAACGTGTAAACAGTTAAAGTTAATGATACGAAAAAATTTAGCAAGCTTGTGATTGTAAAATAGTAAGGCTTTTGCTTCTTGAACCCCTCAATTTCTACCTGCACTCCAACAAGTTTGAATTACCAATTTTGTTGGGAGTCCATGCAAGACGTGTGTGTTGCTGCTGGCTGAGGCTATTTGGCAAGGGGTGCACGAGCTCATGGTGTTGTTTTGAAGTCGCTTAGGTCGGGTAGGTGGTTTTAGGTATGGAAGGGTGGGTTTTTTAAGTTTTGTCGGTTGAAATGGTGAATATACACTTACTAAATTCGGAGTTTGGAAAAAGGTTTTCAGAACATCTAATTCAAAACGTGTTTATCCAAGACGCAATGACTTCCAGAAGTGGTGGGGAACATTTTGGATAACACATTCCAAAATAGTGTAGGTGGTGTGCATTGTATTCCAAAATCAGGTTTCCATAAGTCTATTTTGTACAATCCATAAAGCGGCATTCCAAAAGTATTGCACAAGAGTTTTGGAATGGGAAATCTACAATATTTTTGGAAGCCTTGTTCTGAAAGATTAGGCTGGTATATACTCAGTGGCGACTCAAGATTTTAGGAGGCCTATAGCGAATTGAAAAAATGAGGCTTACTGCTTGACCTAAAGGTAGCTTTAATCCCATTAAGGTAATGTTGTCAAAAGAAATGCCAATTATATACCATTAGAAACAAACAAATTCTAAAGGTCACATCAAAAAGTTAGAAACAACCATGGAAGATCATCAACTCATGATCTATGATGAATATGTGTGTGTGACGGAGGATCATCAATTCATTGTCTATGATGATTGTGTGTATCATGTAATCAAACAAAGAATTTAACTTAATTATAAGTTTACTATTTAATAAATTGTCTTAACTAGATATGTCAAGTATCATAAATATGCATATATATTATATTAGTTAATAAAACAGTACAACATTTATATTGAGCTTATAAAAATATCTTTCTTAACTCAGTTACGTCAATGGGAGAGAAAGCAGATAGGCTCAGAGTACATAACCTCCAGTCTGATGAAGCATTGCATCAATTTCATCACCATCCTCCATTTCCAACTGCAAAAATAAAAGTTCAAGTCAAAACCAAAAGCTGAACAGTTGAGATGTAGATCCATGAAGAAAGATGAAGGAAACACAAACCTCATCAGGAGTTTGCTCAGCATGAAGGCGACGACCATCAAAGAGAAAAGCAATGGAGTTGAAGTCAACCGACTGTCAATGTACTCTAGAAAGAGTGTTTTGGAATTCTGGAAAGAAGAATCCAAAATGGTATATGTGCTTTGTAGAAAGGTTATTCCGACACTATATTTTTTCCGTGCTTTTTGGAAAGGTGATTCCGACATTGTATCTTTTTACATTCTAGAAAGTCTTTTTTTGTTTTTTTTTTAATTGAAATTGATTTTTGACATAAATAATATGGATGAATATTTTTACATAGAGATATTATATGAGTTGACGTGTGTGAGTGTAGATGATGTTGATAGGAAGTAATGTAGGTAACACAATTGTACTTATGACTTGAAAAAAAAAAGTTAGTGTTACGTTAGAATTTACATAGTCTATAGTTGTGAAACATATTTAACGAATTAAATATAAAGTTGTCATATATATATATATATATATATATATATATATATATATTGTAGGTATTCACTTATTGAGTAAGAAATGTTCTTTATAAATTTGACTTTGTTATTGTTATATTAGGGTCAGATATATTAAATGGACAACAGAGGAAGAAAAACATATGTATTATTAGACCTGTGAGGAAGAAGGTAAATATTGACGATACAAAAAGAACTTAAAACTAGTGATGGAGGTAGGAAATGTCAGAGTCATTTTAAATTGTTAAGGAAACTGGTAAAAGATAGTGAATGATGGATTGTGAAATTACTTTGTGTCTCTCATACTCACAACTTGGCATACATGTTAATAGGTCATTTGTATATTGCTAGGTTAACCTTTAGTGAGAAATTCATGCTTGTTTATATGACAGAGTTCAGTAAAACTTAAAAATAATTTAAACAAAGTTGTATACTGCTAGTTGCTTCATGTTTGCATAGCTTGCATTTCTCAACTACTCGTACATGTGGGTCGAATCAATTGTTATTCACTCGTATCCTTAATGAGACACACATATACAAATAAACCCGATTATGAAACACTAACCGAAGTAGCATTTTTATTTACAAAAATTGTGTAACCCACCAAGTGCAATAGATAAACTTAAGACATAATTGTCCATTATCTGTTACCACATGTGTCTTTATATACCTCTCTCAACCAACTCAAATGCATGTAACCACCACTGCATTGTCTAGTTTTCAAATCTAACGATTAACAAGGAGGGTCTCTACCAATAACTCCATAACTCCAACCACGTCTAAAGTTGCATACATGTAAAATACCTAACAATGGACAAGTGCAACTGTAACACCCCAAAAGTTATTTCTAACACATCTAATATATCCAAATCAATAGTTAAAACATAATGCATAATATAAATATATACCAATCATTCACTAACATTGTAGTTCAAAAGGTTTTCCTTTTCATAGGAAATTAAAACATAACTAATTATATTTACACACATATACATATATACAAAATAAGAGTTTTTAAAAAAACTTTTAAAACTATAACTGCCTCGATCAAGAACATCTTTCACAGTATCATCTACAACATTGTCTGCCCCCTGTATAATATGATCATCCTAAATAGAAACAAATACACAACACAAACAAGAAAGGGTAAGCTAGTAATTCAAAATATATCAATTAATCTCAATAATTATATGTATACATCATTTAACACATAACAATTAATTTACAACATCTATCATCCAACTCAAGACATAACATAATATAGACAAACTTAATTATAGTTATGGAACAAGACCTGTCATACTACTCCCAATTTGTGTGTCTCATCTCATCACCATTAATCTCATTTGGCAGGGTTAATCTATATATCTATATGACTGTTCTGACTAGCCCTCTTTCAAGCTGCAGCTTCAGTCATATAAAGCTCCTTTAACTCTCACCACTTAGTAATATTCATCACAGATGTTTTCTTTTCGAAAAACACTATACCTACACATCACATACAATTCATGTCATACATCATCATGTTTCATTCATCTATTCATTCATTTTCCAATAATCTAAAGAAAACTTCACAACTTTATATAATTGTTCAATATCAAATACAATTTATCAATCAATCATACACAAAAGACATCCATAGGTAATACATATGAAGTCTTATCACAAGTAATATTCAATCCATCAAACAACAATCAAAAGTTCTCACATGCTACTTTTTAACATCATTACTCAATTATATCAATTATTTATACCAAATCAAGACAAACGATCAAACTCATTCAGTGCTCAATGACCAATCAAACCTGCAAGAAAGACTTAAGCACTGATAATCACATATTCAAGTCTCTTATCTTAAAGTTCTATTTGAAAGTAACTAACTAGTATAAAAATAATTTACTAACTTCTCTTACTTTAAATAACGATCTCCACAACAGTTCCTCTAACTTGAGATGATGAACAAAATTAAGATTATATACTAGTAAACATCAAATAAAAGGTATCAACACAAACAAATCTAATGCAAAAACATGTTCAAGAAAATCAAGTACCACTTTAGAAAATCTTTTCAAAATATGCTTTCAAGAAATATGTTTTCGATTGCTTGTTGTGGGAACTTATTTTGGAAAGTAATCTGATTTACAAACCTCTCCCATATGGAATTTTTAATCTAGAAATATTTTGTAATACCCTTTTCAAAATGTAAAAAAAAATTGATAAATTCAACATTAATGACATCTTTTATCAACCAAAAAAATCTTAGGAGCTGACAATGTAGCAACTATAATAGGAAAAGAGACAACAACAAAAGATGAAAGAAAGGGAATTACAAATAAAGGACAAGTGCAAGGAGAAGAAACACATAACAACACTATATGTGAAAGGAAAGGAAAGTGGAAGGAGAGGAAGAAATCATGTAGGGTTTTAATTAAAAACTGTAAAGACAATTTGATCATTTGAAACAATTGAGGAAATACAGGACAAAAATTTCGGATTGTAAAAAAAAAAGTCAAATTGCAATTGAAACAAAGAATAACTCAAATTTATATAGGGTAAGCCCAATTGTGTATAAACCACATCCTTTAAAGATTTCACGATTTAGTCGTCCATCCACCAAGAACTTCTTTTTACATTTTTTTTCTTTTCATTTTACACATCTATAATTAAAATAATACTAAAATTTGTAATTTTTTTATTTTAGATTTTACAGTTCATAATAAAACATTTGTATTTAAGATTGTGTAGTTTAGAATTGTACACTCTTGAATAATATATATATATATATATATATATATATATATATA
>Ga0209700_102937_pt1 | contig 33569 bp, 29 predicted proteins | sample SiratroredBW_FD_187528 | JGI IMG/M metagenome (GOLD analysis project Ga0209700, IMG submission 187528) | Root nodule microbial communities of legume samples collected from California, USA - Siratro red BW (SPAdes) (version 2) | ecosystem: Host-associated > Plants > Roots > Nodule | place: USA...
CCCGTTGTCCCCGATCATGATCGCTGGAAATAGCGATCACGATCGCCTGGAAACGGTGATCACGATGCTCTGGAATGGGTGATCACGATGGCCTGGAATCGGTGATCACGATCGGCTGGAACGCGCAAGTATGTCTTGAGATCGTGGTCGCTGGTGAAGATGGGCACGACAGGTGCCCAAAAGAAACTGCTCTTCAATCTTCGCCGGCTCAAAAGCAGAATATCCGCTTTTGGAGAAACGGATTTGGACGTCGATCAGGTGAACTATGTCGCGGAGCAGCTGAAGGTTACTCCGCCGGAGGTGATCGAGATGGATCGGCGGCTGCGCGGCGATATCTCGCTCAACGTTCCCATCAGCGACGAAGAGACCACGGAGGACTGGCAAGACCGGCTAGTCGATCCTTCGCCTGATCCCGAACGCCAGCTGATGGACACGGATGATTATGGGCGACGAGAGTCCGCCCTCTCGGAGGCGCTTGAGGTGTTGTCGGCGGGCGAACGCGCCGTCCTGGAAGCGCGGATGCTCGCAGACGAGCCGAAGACGCTGGACGAGCTGGCGCGCCAGTTCCGTGTTTCGCGCGAGCGAATCCGGCAGATCGAGCAACGTGCCTTTCAGCGAGTGAGGAACGCAGTGCGTGCCCGGGTCGCGAGTTCTTTCGATCTCGCGGCGCTCTCGGCCAAAATAGTCTCCCCTGAAACGGTGGAGCGAAAAAGCCGTAGCTCTATCGACATTGTCCGTGGGAGGTCATCACCATGTTCACGGAAACGGTCTTGAGCGTCATGCTCGCTAACATTCTGGGCGTAGCGGCGGCACTGCCGTTCATTGCTGCACAGCAGTCATTGACCAGCGACGGAAAACGCTCGCAGCCGTCGCCATTGGAAGGCAAACAGGCTCTCCCGTCTGCGCGATCCGCTCGTCGTCGAGGCCAAGATCGAAAATGGGCCCCATACACCCGCATCGCATCCTCCTCGGCGGCAGGCCGTACAAAAGCGCGTGGTGGGGAGCTCTTAAGGCACGCCGTCATGGAAGCGTAAGCCGAAGCGAGACGCTGCCTGCGAGTCGAGGATCCGAGTGCCAGAATCTTGTGCTCCGAGCAACGGGAGAAGTCATCGCGGTTTTGAGGAGTTCCGAAGTGCGCGCAGCTGAGGCTGGGATGTTGTCACCTGGACGCTTTCTCCGTCAGCGGAAGAACCTCAACCGTCACGTTTTCGCGGTCGCGGTCGCGCTCAATGAGCAGGCGCACCTGTCGGCCGACTGGCGTGAGCCCAATCAGGTTGCGCATCTGCGTCGCGCTCCGGATCGGGAGGTCGTTGGCTTTCAGGATGATGTCGCCTTTGTGTAGGCCCGCGCGCTCGGCTGGAGAGCCAGGGCTGACCTCCTTGATCCTTGCGCCCTCGAGGTGACCGGAAGCGGGTACCTCGAGATCCTCAAGCGCCACGCCGATACGGCCCCGCTCGACGTGGCCGGTTGCAATCAGCTGATCCATGACCTTCTTCGCCATATTGATGGGGACAGCAAAGCCGATTCCGATATTGCCGCCGCCCGGCGAAATGATCGCAGTGTTGATGCCGATGAGTTCGCCCTTCAAATCCATTAAGCCTCCGCCCGAGTTGCCAGGGTTGATCGCCGCATCGGTCTGAATGAAATCTTCATAGCCCTGCTTGACGAGGCCAGTTCGACCCAGCGCACTCACAAGTCCCGAAGTAACGGTCTGGCCAAGACCGAAGGGATTGCCGACGGCAATGACAAAGTCACCGACCTCAAGTGCATCGCTGTCGCCGAGTTTGATCGCCTTAAGGCCGCCTGGATCTCTGATCTGCAGGAGCGCCACGTCCGTGGGAGCATCGCGGCCTACCACCTTCGCAGAAAACTTTCTTCCGTCCTTTGTCTTGATCTGCACCAGCGAGGCTTGCGCGACCACGTGGTTTGCGGTGAGGACGTAACCTTTCTGCGCATCTACGATCACACCGGACCCAGTCGCGTTGATCTCCTTCTCGAGCTGTTTCGGAACGTCGAAGAATTCCCGAAACAAGGGATCATGATAGAGCGGATTGTCCTCGCGGATTTTCCCTTGCACCGAGATGTTGACCACGGCGGGCGTGACTTCTTTCACAAGCGGCGCCGGGGTCGGCACACGAGTGTTGCCGAGGTCAGGAATCTGGGCGAAGGCGGTCCCGAGCCCGAGCAGCCAAACGAGCCCGATGAGCAGCCCGGGACGGCTAAGGAACCGTGGCGGCGACATAGTTTCTCCTTTTGTTATAAGCATTTATAAGGGGTACGCGTGCGCTTAACTGGGGGACTACCGCCCGCCGTTCAAGTCTCTCTGGCAGTCATGCGTTGAGAGTGCCAAAATTTTTTGTTCCGGGACTTGAAACCGACTTCCTTTTTCCTAGGTGGTTTTTTCGCCGGGGGCTGGTTATCGGCACCGGTCAAATGACATCGCTAGACTGTTAAGGAGGATGTGCATGCATTTCCGTCCGTTGCACGACCGTGTGCTCGTGCGCCGCATCGATGCCGAGGAGAAGACCGCCGGCGGCATCATCATTCCCGACACCGCAAAGGAGAAGCCGCAAGAAGGCGAGATCATCGCGGCAGGCCCCGGCGCGCGGAATGAGCAAGGCCAACTGGTCCCGCTCGATGTGAAGACAGGGGATCGGGTTTTGTTCGGCAAATGGTCGGGGACCGAGGTGAAAATCGACGGCCAGGATCTGCTGATCATGAAGGAGAGCGATCTGCTCGGCATCGTCGAGCACACTGGTAAGTTGAAGAAGGCGGCCTGATGCCGCCGGGAAGCTGACAGTCATCGAAGAGAAAGGAGATTTAGAACATGGCTGCCAAGGACGTGAAATTTTCGACCGAGGCCCGCGAGCGCATGCTGCGGGGAGTGGACACACTGGCGAATGCGGTGAAAGTCACGCTCGGTCCCAAGGGACGCAACGTGGTGATCGAGAAATCATTCGGCGCGCCGCGCATCACCAAGGACGGCGTCACCGTCGCCAAGGAAATCGAGCTTGAGGACAAGTTCGAGAATATGGGCGCCCAGATGGTGCGCGAAGTGGCGTCCAAGACCAACGATCTGGCTGGCGATGGCACTACCACCGCGACCGTCCTAGCGCAGGCCATCGTCAAGGAAGGCACAAAATCGGTCGCGGCCGGCATGAATCCGATGGATCTCAAGCGCGGTATCGATCTTGCAGTCGAGGCGATCGTCGGCGACCTGAAGGCGCACGCCAAGAAGGTCACCGCCAATGACGAGATCGCGCAGGTCGGGACAATCTCGGCGAATGGCGACACCGAAATCGGCCGTTTCCTGGCTGACGCCATGCAGAAAGTCGGCAACGAGGGCGTCATCACGGTCGAGGAAGCCAAGAGCCTCAACACCGAGCTTGAGGTCGTCGAGGGCATGCAGTTCGATCGCGGCTATGTCTCGCCGTACTTCGTGACCAACGCCGAAAAGATGCGCGTCGAGCTCGAGGACCCCTACATTCTGATCCACGAGAAGAAGCTGTCCGGGCTACAGGCCATGCTTCCGCTGCTGGAGGCGGTGGTGCAGACGGGCAAGCCGCTCCTGATCATCGCCGAGGACGTCGAAGGCGAAGCCTTGGCAACGCTGGTCGTCAACAGGCTGCGCGGAGGACTGAAGGTCGCTGCCGTGAAGGCGCCGGGCTTCGGCGATCGCCGTAAGGCGATGCTCGAGGACATCGCGATTCTCACCGGGGGCACCGAGATCTCCGAGGATCTGGGCATCAAGCTCGAGAACGTCACGCTCAACATGCTCGGCCGCGCCAAGAAGGTGGTGATCGACAAGGAGAACACCACGATCGTCAACGGGGCTGGTGCCAAGAAGGACATCGAAGCCCGCGTCGCGCAGATCAAGGCGCAGATCGAGGAAACGACCTCGGACTACGATCGCGAGAAGCTGCAGGAGCGACTCGCAAAACTTGCGGGCGGCGTTGCGGTGATCCGCGTCGGCGGCGCCACTGAAGTGGAGGTAAAGGAGAAGAAGGACCGCGTGGACGACGCGCTCCATGCGACGCGCGCAGCAGTGGAGGAGGGCATCCTTCCCGGCGGCGGTGTCGCGCTGCTCCGCGCGCTCAAGACGCTCGATAGCGTCAAGACCGCCAATGCCGACCAGAAGGCAGGCGTCGATATCGTACGCCGCGCTATCCAGGTTCCGGCGCGGCAGATTGTCCAGAACGTCGGCGAGGACGGCTCACTGATAGTCGGTAAGCTGCTCGAGAATGCCAGCTACAGCTGGGGCTTCAACGCCGCAACCGGCGAATACCAGGATCTCGTGAAGGCTGGTGTGATTGATCCTGCGAAGGTTGTTCGCACGGCGTTGCAGGATGCGGCCTCAGTGGCGTCCCTGTTGATCACTACAGAAGCGCTGGTGGCCGACAAGCCAAAGAAGGCGGAAGCTCACACGCCGGCTACGCCGCCGATGGACTTCTGAGAAGACTGCGCCCGGCCGACTCGGGGCCGGGCGCTCCTTCAGCTTTGCACAAGGACCGCTAACACAAGGAGAAATGAGGACTTCACAATGAGCAGGCAGATCGAAGCTCTGCTCCGCAAGAGCAAAGCTACTCTGAATTGGCTCATGCTGGCCTCGAGCTTCGTAACAATCGCATGGGTAAGTTTTCGAACGATAGGAGGATGAGATGATCTTGTATCAAACCATTGGCTCCGCTCGTGCGGAGAAGCAAAGGAATCGACGCGCGTGCGGCGTCATCCGCAATCTGATGACAGCCTTGCTAGCGTCGGCTTTGACACTGCCCTCGCTGGCCGCTTGGGGAACGGAGAATTCGCCGGTACAAGCCGCGACGAGAACAGGCGACATGCTGCAGTTACCGCCAATCCGGTATCTCGACTCGATGCCCTGGATGAAATGGAATGCTTCGGCGCCGGTGTTGAGGATCGATACGCTCATGTCCCCGACCGTCACGCCCTGGGGTATACCGGAAGCTCCTCAGGATCGGACAAAGGCCTTGCCGGCCTTCAGTTGAAGAATCCGGTTGGTGGCGCAGTGCGGACAGCGAAACGCGGTCCGTACTGTGGTGAAGAATCTTTGCTTTGCTCATGTTGGAATTTCAAACCGCGACAAGGTGGCCATCCCCATCTGGTTGGCCCGTTCCGGCTGCGGACGATCACGTTCGTAGCTTCCTGATCGAAAGCGATCGGCGGGTTATTTCGCATTGCCGAACGCTGCTCGACGATCAGGCCCTGCCCGAAGAATGCGGCCGGGTAATGCGACTGCTGGGCGAGGCCGAAGAGAGGTTGCAGGGCCTCGTTGCTTGAGCTGCAACAAAGAATTAACCCAGGGAAAATCCTGACAAAATTTTTTGCGGAGACCCTTGAAATCGACTTCGAGTCTTCTACTTCGATTTTTGCCGCCTGCGGCGGTGCCGGGCGCCGCTTTGGGTCCGGCGGACTAACCCGGCGCCGGACAGGTGTCTTGCACTGGTGTCTTGCGCTCCTTCGTACCCATCTTGCTCTTAGGAGGACCTGGCTATGAGGAATTACGATTTCGCTCCCCTGTGGCGCTCGACCATCGGCTTCGACCGTCTCTTCGATCTCATAGACGAAACCCAGCACCGGACCGAGGACAACTACCCGCCCTACAATATCGAGCGACTTGGCGAAGATCGGTATCAGATCTCGTTGGCGCTGGCTGGTTTCAGCCCGGATGAGATCGCGGTGACTGCCGAGCAGAACGTCCTGACGGTGGAGGGCCGCAAGGGCGATAAGGACCAGCACGATTATCTCTACCAAGGCATCTCGGCTCGGCCATTCAAGCGGCAGTTCAACCTTGCAGACTACGTCCAGGTGAAGAATGCGGCGTTCGACAACGGCCTGCTTCGGATCGAACTCGTCCGCGAAATCCCCGAAGCCATGAAGCCCCGGCGCATCGCAATCGGTGGTGGCGTTTCTAGCGTGCAAATCACGCAGAAGGCGGCCTAAGCCTCGAGGGCGGCGATGTCATTGTCGCCGCCCTCGTCCCCAAGACTCATATCAACCCGTCTCTCGACGAAAGGAGCAAAAAGGAGACAAGAGATGAGCCAGGTCGATCGCACCATCAAGAATGTTGAGCCCTTCTTCCACCCGGCATCGCACTACAATTCACCCCACGATGTCTTGAACGATACCAAACTCTCGACAGATGAGAAGCGAGTGATTCTCTCGTCGTGGGCGTCGGACATGTATGTTGTCGAATCCCATCCGACCTTACGCGAAGTGCCGGGTATCCCACACAGGTTGTGTCTGGACGATATTATAGCGGCGCTGAAGCTGCTGGACGATGAGAATGACCCACCGCCACGCGGGGGAATAGCGATGAGGCTTCCTCGTTTCAGCAGAACCGATTGCATCTCTCTCGACGAGCCGCAACATTCAATCGGCAGGCAGGCGACGACGAGACGGTACAGGTCGCTGCAAGCCTCACACACGCGGAGCCATTCGCGATGGACTCGCGAGGCAAATGTGAGGCGATATCGCAAGCTTCTCAACACCCAACTGACCGACATCGAACGCAACTTCATAGAGCGCCGGCTCGCTGAAGAATTGCGCGGTTGACGAGCCTGAGGGTCAGGTTTGGACAACGTTGGGCCTCGCGATGATTACGATCGATGACAGGTTGAGTGAGATCAGATCCTTGCGGAACGATATTTGGCGCTATCGAAAAGTGCTGCAAACAGATCTCCCGGACGCTGAGCGAGAAATGGTCGAGAAACGTTTGCTCGAACGGCGGTCGATGTTTGAGAAGCTGCTGGCGACTACATTTCCGTTTGCGTTGAAGCTCTGAAGCAGTGCGGGAGGGAGCGATTGAAGGGGCGGGGCCTTCGTGCGGACGCTGAGAACCAGAATGGCAATGTCAGGAGAAAAGACCGTCTAAGTTCAAGCTGGGAGGAAAAGGGGATGGCTGCCGCCTCATTGGCTCAGGTCAAGATGGGCATGGAAGGACTTGCTCTCTGCATCGCAGGAGTTTTGTGCGAACGCGATCCGTCGCTTCTAGCCGCATTCCAAGAGAGAGTAGAAATGCTCTATCACGTCCTCGATGATCGCGGAGACCACGAAGCGGCGGCAATGGTTGGCGCGTTTGGGAGGCGTTGGTTGATCCGGCGTTCAAGCGTCCGTCAAACTAGAACAACCCTTCCCTTGACTGTCGTCTCACCCTTTAAAATGAACTGAGACTTGCGGCTTCCTGTGCTGATGTCGGCTCGATGACAAGCTACTCATAGCCGGCGCCCACGGCGCCGCGGTGCTCTCTCCGGCGCGCAAACCAGACCAGGCAAGCGAATGGCAAGAACAGTTGGAGATAAACCCCCTTCCGATCCAGCGCCCACTAGGCCTTTACAGCCGTGCCCTTTCTGCGCCTCATCGGATCTTTGGATCAGCAGTGACCTTGAGACGAAGTTCGTCGCCTGCAAGAAGTGCGCGGCGTTCGGCCCCACAGCGCCGACGGTCACCTTGGCCACGGAGCGCTGGAATAAGCGATCGTGACGGCGATCGCGCATGGGGACGGGCGCTAACGATGCCTGAGTGCTCGCAGCCGGAGCTTGTTCAAAGTACTGGAGCTACGAGGCTCCTGGACAAAAGACACATACCACGCGCGGGTGCAGTGCCACGCAAGTCTAACCTTGGTGCATCTCAGACCAGCGTCTCGTTTCGCATAGCTCCCGTACCTCGCCCGGCACCATATCGGAGGCGAGGTCCGCCAGCGACTCAAACTGCTCGTCTAAAAGCCGCGCGGTCCACCCTTCGGGAATGCATCGAGGACACGATCGACGGCCTTATCGCGGGCCGTTGCCGCGACCCACAACTGCTGCGTCCGGTCGTAGAAGCAGTGTGCGGAAACCTGATGCAGGCTAGAGCCAACGATGAGCGCAATTGGCAACTTTTGCCTGGCAGCAACTATGAATTGATCGGCGCGTCAGATCCATTCTGATGAAAGCACGCATGCCATCAATAACCCTGTTGGCTAACCCGAGCTCTCGGAGAAGCCCGCCGTGCATCTGCCTCTTCAGATCGCCGAGCTCGGCAGCATGACCCGTGCAGCGGCCTTTCTGCACATCGCGCAGCCGGCGCTGTTGCGCCAGATGCAGCAGCTCGAAGACGAAATTGGGCGTAACGCTGTTTCAGCGCTCGGATCGCGGCGTTTCGCTCACTTCTTCGGGCGAAGCGCCCTGGGTGTCGCGCAGAGGGCAAGCGGACCGCCCACCGCAATGGGCGTGGCGGTCAGTATTTTCACGGCATGCGCCCAAAGGGAGCCTGAAGCTCATGCCCGACCGTCTCAAAGCAAAAACCTAACAGCTTACTATCATACTTCTGCTCAACACTTGAGCTTGCCGGAACCGGCGGATGACGCTTCGATGAACTAGCGGATCTTTGGCGTGACACCTAGACTCCTCCAAGACTAGCCTCATGCCATCCACCGCAACGGGGCCCCCGTCGACTCTTCGCGTGTCGGCGGGGGTTGTCTCGTCGAGCGAAACTAAGGGCTGCTGGTCGGGGTGCCTGTCGGTGTCTTACATGACCGGATGGTAACGCAGCCAGATTGCTACATTGTCACCTTCAATACGGGACGGGGGCCCTACCCGTGGAGCTGGGAGCTAAGGCGTCGCTGCAGTCCGATGGGAGTGAGATTCGGCAGCAGCGGCTACCAGTTCCAAACAGCGGCTGAATACGCGGGCAAAGTCGCACTGGCGGGATTCTTGGACGAGCTTGCAAAGGAAGAAAGAGGGAATCGCTAACGTGGCCCAACTAGCCCCGAGACGATCGCATGACGTGCCCGCGTTGCTATGACACCCGCTGGGTGTGCGAGGTCCATCCTGATCGACCCTGGGAGGGAGGTCCCCGCGCTTGCAACTGTGGCGCCCCAGGTGCGCCATGCCCCGTCTGCAATCGATCAGAGACAAATGCGATGCTCGAGTTGCCTGCGGGGTTCGCGGTCGACAAGAAGCGGGAAGGTTGGGAATAGGACATCGCGGATCACTTCGCGGGCAGGGCCCTGCGGTGGCCCGTGTGGAGTAGAGGCGGCGCGTGAGCCTAAGTGGCCCGGCTCCACTGGCGGGCACATCACGCCAGCGAACTTTCGGCAAGTTGGAAGCTTCGATTGCCGTAGCTTCGCGAGAACGATAACAACCGGTCAATGGAACGCCCGTGCGCATGTGGCGACGGCCGTGCCGGCGCGCGCTGGTCGTCACCTTAACAGATCACGGCGCGAAGTCCCTACATGCGAGACGGGCGGGCGTTCGTGGATGCCTGCATTGAACGGAAGCTCGCGACGCAGGTGGGAACTCGCTGACGCGATGGCTGCTTGAGAGGCAGCAGGAATTGATGAGGATCAATCTTGCGGCGATATGCACCCTTTTCGTTCGCATATGGATTGGCAGAGCATTCGGAGTGTAGATTGGATCGTCCAGCCCGCGGCGACCCGAGTATATACCGAGCCGACACCCGTCCAGGCGGCAGCACCCCAACGGCGCACGACGCACGACATTGCGTGTCACTGGGCCTATAATCTGGCACGTTTTGCACGATAACGATCCGGCACGGATAAAGGACTCCTGGCGATGAGACTGCGCTTGTCCGATGTGGCTTCTTCCGTCCTAGCCGAGCACTACCGGGTGCAAGCCGAGCTGTGCCATCAAATGGCGCGCATGACCGTGAGCCCTTTCAAAGAGGGCTGGCTGGAGCTTGCTACAGAGTGGACGAACTTGGCGCGGGAAACAGAGGCAAAGCTGCACTGATTTGCGGCCTAATTGATCACCGGGGGCAAGTGGTTCACAATGTCTCCGACCTGCTCGTGCCGGGCGCAGCGATCCATTCCATAGGATGACCGGTAACCGGACCGCGCATGCGAGGATGCCGTGCAGTGCTGATTTGAGTATGCTCTAAGCTCTCCGGCCAGACGATGCTGCCAAAATCGCTGAGCCCCGGATACGAGAGAAGCACGCGCGTCGGCCTGAAGTCACGAGCCGCCTTGTCGGGCCATCTGGCAGCTAGGCCATTGTCAGCGGTCCATGATCGTCACAATGACCGTTGTGTGGATGATGGAGTCGTCCGTTGACAAGATAGTCGGTGTGATCCCCGTGAGGGACTGCCTCATGCCCGCAGCCCGGTCCGTGAGTATGATCGGCGCAGGCGATGTTTGGCGTGCAATGCACAGGGTTGATTTCGTCAACTGCGATCACATGCTCATCAACAAGATCTCCATGCATGTGGTGCAAATGACCGTCGTGCAGATAATCAGTGTGGCCTTCGTGCCGAACCGCCGTATGCCCACAGCCAGGGCCGTGCTGATGGGAATGGTGGGCGTGTTTCGTTTCAGCCGTCATAGTTTTGCCTCCGATCGAGATGGCCTAGAAGTCGGTTGCTGCAACCATAACTCTCGCTGCTTGGCTTCGTTGCGTCAGCCAAACGGAATTTGATGGCCACTGAGGTGACGCTGCCGACTGAACAGAAGCAATTGGAACAGCCCAAGCCATACACTCCGGCGCCGCGCCCGAAAGGCGGGCGCCGACGGCCGCAGCGTGCCGGTCGGTCACGCAAGGCGGGGCGATCGCGCCCTCGGTACCAGGCCGTTCGTTTGTGTTGAACCGCACGGGCAACCTGATTAGGACCGAGGTAACGACAAGGGCCCAAGATGCGGCACCATTCTCTGTCGCACCAGGCCGTTCCCGCCATTCCCGGCCGTGAAGCCCCGGGATTTTCGGATCGCGCCGATCAAGTTCGACCGGGATTGAGGGCGCCGATCTGATCCGTCACTCTGAGAGGTACTCGCCTTGCGGTATCATCGAAGGATGAACGGCCACTCCAATACATACACGAGCGAACTTATCGTTCCTTGCAAATCGGCGTTGGCCGTTGCGCCGGTGCCGGATGATCTTTCTTGTATTGAGCCAGGATCGGCTCGAGGGTTTCCTTTGGCCAAAATTTTGGAGCGCGGATTTCGTTCAAACAGGAGGTGTTCCAATATAGTCTCCCGGACAGCGACCGGCCGGCCGCAACTGCTCGGGCGACGGCTTCGATGTCGGCAGAGTCAGGATAGATGTAAAGCGTCGTCGGATTGTCCTTCACCATCGCGATGATTTGGCCGGCGTCCGATGGCGACCAACTGGCGCAGCCGTTGCTGCGGCCGCCAGCGTAGTCCTCCAGTGTTCCAAAAGGCACGAAACCGTCGTGGTTTGCGTATGGACTGCGTGGATCCTTTCGAAGACAGACGTCCCTCAACAACTCGGCCGGATGCCCGCCGATCTCGCGCTGTCGGGCATTTGCCGTCTCGCCCTCGCCATCAAACTGAACAAACGAGCGTATCAGAACCGCGTCTTGTTTCGCCGAAAGATGGTAGTAGCCTTTGAAAGACGTCTTCGTCTCGCCGGTTACATAGGCCCCGCCAGTCGTCAGAGTTGAATCCATCGCATTGCCGAAGTTCTTCGCGCAGCGTCTTCCGTTCGCGAAATTCGCGACGCCTTTCAAATCGCGACCGCCGCCGTGACCGGCCGAAATCGCACTGAACGATCGGTCGGATTCGCAGATAACGTAGAACCGGCGCCCCAATTTGCCGTCGCTCAAATTGTTGGGACGCGTCGCGTCCATCGCGAAATAGCAAGGATTCTTGATCGCTCCTTCGCTCACCTTTTGGAGGTAAAGCGCGCGGGCCCTGTGCAAGACCACCTGGGCTATTTGACCTTCGCCTTCGCCAACATGGGCCCTCAGCCAAGTCGGAATGTCCGTTGATTGCTGCGCGGCAAGTGACCGCGGCGACGTCAACAAGGCGACGATGATGAAAAAGCCCAAGATATTGGCAATAGCCTGAAGGAGGGATCTAAACCGCACCGGATCAATTCTCCTGTCGAAGCATTTTGCATGCTAGTTCACGCGTCGCGGCGCGTTCAAGCGTTAAGGCTGGGTGACGCAGCGCGACAAGCGCCTTAGTTCGCGAGAGCACTCGCAATCGTCCTGACATTGTGCCTGATCATCTCGATGTAGCTGGGGGCCTCGCCATTCTCGTTGGTCAGGCTATCCGAATAGAGCGTTCCGCCGATCGCTGCGCCGGTCTCGGAGGCAATTTGGCGCATCAGCCTGGGGTCGCTCACGTTTTCCAGAAAGACCGCCGGGATCTTGTTTTTCTCGATTTGCGTTGATGATGGCTGCGATATCCCGCGCGCTCGGCTCGTTTTCGGTTGAAACGCCCTCCGGTGCCACGAACGTGACGTCGTAGGCGGCGGCGAAATAGCCAAAGGCATCGTGGGTTGAAATAACCTTGCGCCGCTTCAGGGGGATCGGCGCCAGCGCCTTGCGAACCTCGTGGTCGAGTGCCTCCAGCTTGGCCAAATAGACCGATACGTTGGCTCTGTACGTCGCAGCGTCGGCCGGATCGGCGGCTACCATCCCATCGCGGATATTGGCAACATAGGTCTCGGCGCTCGCGACGGATTGCCAGGCATGCGGGTCCACTGACCCCACGCCGCGATCACGGCTCAGTATCTCGCCGGCAGCGATCTTGCGCGGCACGATGCCGCGGGTTGCGACGACGATGGTCGCGTTGCTGTCGGATGAATTGACGAGCCGCGGTAGCCAGCCCTCCAGGCCGAGGCCATTGATGATCACAAGGCTGGCCTTCCTGATCGCCTCTGCATCTGCGGTCGTGTAGACGTGGACGTCACCGTTGGGACCGACCAGCGTCCTGACGTCAACCCCATCACCGCCAACGTTCCTGGCGAAATCACCAAGGATCGAAAACGTCGCCACCGCCTTTAGCTTCGTTGTTTCCTGCTGCGCTGAGGCGGGCAAGATCGCCGAGGCCACTGCGATGCCGAGCAAAATCAGCAGCCGAAAGCCTCGTAAACAGACCTTCTGCCACGACGCCGAGATGTGGCGTGGCGAACGCCGAGCCAAAGCGAAATCAAACTGGCGTCGAGCGTCGGCATGTACGGGGGTGTCGCGACACGGCCGGAACAAGTGTCCTCTCCGAATTGCTTGACTGACAGTCCCTTGCGCCTTCTTTCGACCACATGTAACGTTATAACATTACATGTCGGGTCGCAACGAGCTCGGGGGCGGCATTTCGCATCAAGTTGGCAGGCATCTTTCTGCTCGATCCTGGCCCGAAGCCCGCCATGCGCTGATGAGCGATCCGCACGATATGGCGAAAAGCGTCGCCCACGAAGCGCGAGGAAGACACAATACCATGGCCGATGCTGCACCCCAGATTCCCGTCACGGTTCTGACCGGCTATCTCGGCTCCGGGAAGACCACGCTGCTGAACCGCATTCTCTCCGAGACGCATGGCAAGCGGTTTGCTCGACGTCGACGCGAAAGGGGCGCAGCGTGACCTGCGCGTCCGCGCGTTGCGCGGCGATAGCGGCCCCTATGCCGGGCGTTGGGTCGATGAGCGTCTCTACGAGATTCTCGGTGTGGCGGAATTCCTGCCGCAGGAAGACAAGGGCCATGCCTTGAGGGCGATCGAGCAGGCGAAGGTCGAAGCGAGCCGGACAGGCTCTGCGGTTCAGGTCGAGCTTCCATCGAATGGAGATCCGCTAGTTGTCGACCGCGACAAGCTCGTGGCGGTGTCCGCTGGCCTGTGCACGGAACTCAAGTCCACGTTCCAAAAACTATGCGAGCGGTTGTACGTCAATCAGACCTCGACGGACGACGCCAGGAAGAAGAGCGAAGATCGCTTTCGCGAGCGCGCTGTGGACGATGCGAACGGTGCCCATCGCTTGATCGACTCGATCCTGCTGGCCGGTGGCACGAGCCTGCTCCCGGGTTTTCAGGACGCAATGATGGAAACCTTTTTCCCGGATGGTCATCGTCCCAACGTGCTTCGCGTCGGCAGCTCGTTCGCAGTCGCCGCGGCCGCCGGAGGACTCGCGCACGTTCTACATAACTACGATCCGCCGCGGCTCCGCGAGCCGGACGGAAAAGGGGGTAGCGTCTTCAAGGCGCCGCTGGAATCTACGCTTCCCTATCCGCTGTTGCTCGGCATCAAGCAGGCCGGGGAGCGGGAACGACAGGTCGAGGTTCTGGATCCGAATGAACCCTTCATCGACGACGGCGGGCAGCGTCCGATCCCGGACACGCCGCCGCTCGCGGCGGGCTCGCAACCGCGCATGAGATTGATTCCCGGCGGCGCGGCGGGCGTCGCTGCCCGCCAGGGGCGGCCGTTTCGCGCGATGAGCGTGCGCCATTCGCCTGGCAAGATGGCGATCGAATGGGATCCGCTCAGGCAAAAGGCGTTCGTCCATTCCAACCAGGTCGATGGTACCGGAACGCTATGGATCGATGCCAACACGCTGCGAAAACGGCAAGAGTAGGCGCTTGATCCCTTCGATGGACCTTTGCGGCCCGGGGCGCTCGCGGTTGACGCCGCGGAAGACGTCATCCTCGACCTCGGTATGTCCAAGATTGTCGCTCTGGCGATCCGGCCGATTGTGCTACTCGCTGGACCACCTGGCTGCGGCAAGTCGACCCTTGTGCGCACAATCGCGCAGATCCTCGGCAAAAAGGTTGGTCACACCTTCCATGAAATTGCCGTGCAGGCGCATTGGGAAAACGACGGCGTTCTCTTCGATCAGGGCGGCCGGCTGTCCCACCTGGTGGGCGACAACCCGCATTCCCATCTCATTTTATTTGACGAGTTCAACCTGACGCGTCCGGAATATTATCTGTCGCGCTTGTTCAACGCGCTCGACGGCGGCAACGGCGCCATCGCGCCGGACGCAAAGCTCGCTTCGTGCCGGATTTTCGGCACGATGAACATCGACGATTCCTCGCGACCGCCCTCGCCGAAGGTGATCGACCGCTGCTTCCTGCTGGAACTCGCCCAAGTGGAATGGCAGGTCGACAAGCCGACCGGAATCGGCAGTCTGGCTTCGATACCGCCCCTGCCGGGGTTGCCGATGGTGTCGGTCGACGGTGCGAACACTGATGAACGTATCAACGCTGTGTTGCATGCGCTGCAACTCGCGGTCAACGAACACGACCTCCGGCACGATATTCTGCCCTCTCGTCGTGTGCTGGCTGACATCAAGTCGCTTCTCGGCCTGCAACACCGGCTCGATCTTCAGGGCAAAGGCCTATTGAAGCGTGACGATCTGGTCGACCGGATTTTGGCGAGCCGGATTCTGGTGAAGCTCTCGGGGCCTTCGACCAGTTGCAACCGGCGCTCGACGCATTGGACAAGGCGCTCGACGGGGCCGAGGAGTTGCCGCGGACGCGTCGGCGTCTGAAGCTCGCGCGGCAACAGGCGCGGCTCGGATTCATCTCGCCGTGGCAGTAAGGAAGACCGAGATCGAAGCCGTACGCGTCACCGGTGCAGATAACGTCGGGGTCGAACACCCGTGGCGACCGGACACTTAGTACATCGTCCGCGACGATTGCGCATACCTCGACATTTTGATCAGGGGCGGTCCCGCACAGGCGGCGAAAGGCAGGACCGGTCTCACGCCGTTGTCCGATACCGCGCCCGAGGGTACCAAATGGCAGCGCTGGGACCTAGAGGGCGATCTATCGTGGCGGCGCCGTTTTGGCGAGGTCAGCCTGCCGCTGAAAGCCCCGAAAAACTGCACGCTGCGCTGCTATGTCATTCCCGTGATGCTGCTGAGCTATCGCGACGTCATCGCTAGGGTCGAAGACGTCGAGAAGGAGCTCAGTGTTGATGTCGGTTGGGACATGATGAACGAACGTCCTGAGCGGTCTTGGAGCCGGCGCGCCGAATACGGCAGCTCGGTGTCGGCTGCCGAGCTAATCGGTCTGGTCGACGAGGAGTTGCGCGCCGCGCTTTCGGTGCGCCGGGATCCGTTCTCCGAACTCGGACCTCGATCCCGGCACAGACTTCCGCTCGCCGAGAATGCGATTGTGTCGCACTGGGCAATGCGCCGGCAGGGCCAATTGAAGGATGCCGGGGGCGTCGTCAGAAGCGCACTGGAGGCAATGCGGTCGAAGGCGGGGCGCAACAGTCCCGAGCAACGCCAAAAAAGAATCGAAGGCGACATCGGGCAGCTTGCCTCACTTGAGCACCAACTGACTGATCTGAGGGCTACGCTCGCGCATCTCGGCGACGATACCGAGCTTGCGACGTTCGTATATCCCAGCCCGTTGTTCCAGCGCGACCACCGACTTCGGAAGCTGTTGCGGGCCTTCGCGCCGGTTTCGGAATCGCTCTCCGAAGTCGAGTCGGCGAGATCGCACTATCCACCGGTCTATCTGAACAACCTCTGGGAGCTCTGGGGAGCCATATGGCTGGCGAAGCAGCTTCGACTACTGGGCTTCCAGGGCGTCGCTTCGACCGACGTCGCCGACGTTGTGCGGTCCTGTTCTTGGCGGATGAGGCGTGGTGACATCGTGGTCGAGCTCGATTACGAACCGACGCCTACCTTCGTCGACTACGAGCGGCTTCCTCCCGCTCACGAACGCCATCTGCCCGTGCTCGAATGGGCAGCCGATAACCAGGAGCTGGATCCCCACCGTCCCTTCCTCAGCATCGACCCGCACTGCGCGCCGGACTACGTGCTGAGGGTCACGACCCGCTTCGGAAAGTCGCTGATTGTCGGTGACGCGTGCTTGGCAAGTCCGAAACACCACGGCAAGGGGACGGAGAAGGGCGACTTCAAGCCTCACGCTGTCGAGCGTTACAGGCGCACACTGGGTTGGGCGAGCGAAGGGCAGGTGATCAGATGTCATCCGATGGGCGGCTTTGTCCTTTTTCCCACCCGGGCGTCGGATTGGACGGAGTTTGAACGTATGCCGGGGGCGGGCGATATTACCCTGTTGTGCCCGAACCCGCATGACGACGCGGACGCAGGTCGTCGATTTGCCAAGCTTCTCGCTGTCGTAGCGCCCGTGGTTAGCGCGGAGCTAGCGGATAATTTCGCCGCTGCCGGATAGCGGCGGGCGTGTCTTTCACTGGAGTCGTCGACTTGCAGAGAACCTGACTTTGGTCGACAGATCGGCCAACGTATGCCCGACTAATAGGCGACCGATAAACGGAGTCATTCCGCTACTGACAAGCTTTGGTCGCAAACGGAGTCGGTTTGTAGACTGATAAGGAAACTAACAAAATGGAGTCAGTTCCGGACTGATAAGGAAATAGCTGAAACCCTTATCAGTGTGATGGACGACCCGAATAAAGCTGCCAGACAGGATTGAACTGTTACGGCAATCCCATCGAACGTTGATTTTATTAGTATTTTCGGCCCGGCGATCTATTTTTGTGTGGCACCCTTGGGAGGCACCGCGCGGCCAACGTTTAGCACATTCCGTGCAAGCTCACCAAGGAGGAGATCGTTTTTAGTCACAGACGCTGATTGGCCTGCTTCTTTCGATAGTCGCTGCGTTCTATGCCAGTGGCAAAGGTCACTCTGGCGGAGATAGTGGGACTCTCTCCCTCAATGCCGCGATTGCGCGAAAACCGCCGAAAAACAAAGATTCCCGAAGAGACCGGCCGGATTTTGTGACCACCGCCGTGTACCACCTATTTGGCCCCTCGGGGCCGTCAATCTCAACCGGTTTGGCGTCCCGAAGCACTCCATTTCATACCAGGGCGGCAGAAGAGGAGAGCCATTTGGCGGCCGAAGGCTACCTCAATAGCCTGCATTGCTCGTCTGGGGAGGCGGCCCTGCAAAGCCAATGTGAGAGCGAGGCGAAAGTTACGGTTGGCCGCGGCCGAGCGTCGAGAACTGCGGGTGCGTCGCTCGCGCTGCCGGCGGACGCGGCGTCGGGGGCGACGTCTCGAGTACGGGACGCGGCGTGTATGTACCGTTCTCCGCTGGGTTGCCGAACTTGCAGATCTCCACCACGTTCCGCAGCGTTTCATTCGCCTTGCCCAGCTGTAGCTTGAAGAAGCCAAGCTGCGTCTCGTAAAGACAGCCGTTGAGGAAGACCAGGCTGGTCGCATTATCCAAGGGGTCGCCGAACTGATCGCGGGAGGCAATCAGCTGGCGGCGGGAACCATCGGGTGAGAAGGCCCAGACGTCGCTGTTGTACGTATCACCGAAGTAGACCGTTCCGTCGGGGCCCACCTCGAGACCGTCATTGGCCCCGAGCCCTGCGGCAAAAAGATCTGCCTTGCCCGCCGAGCCGTCGGCCTGGATCGGGATGCGCACCAGCAGCCCGCTCCCGGTGGGACCGCCGGGGCCGCCGTCGGTGCCGGCGAAGAGGTAACGGCCATCGGGGCTAAGAGCCACGGTATTGATTCCAATGTAACCACCCACCGTGCCGTTCTTCGTGTTCCACGTACCGGTCTGCTCGGTCCAGCCGAGCAGGGGGTCATCCGACCAGACGCCCCCGTGGCCGGCGCGATCGAACTTCCAGATCACCCCGAGCTCGAGATCGGAGACATACACGTTGCCGCTCGGATCGATCGCGATGTCGTCGGGGAAGCAGAGCGAGACGCCGGTTCCACGCGTCACGAACGGGCTTACCGCTCCAGTCTGGGGGTTGACCCGGTAGATACCGGTTGATGCGTCGGTGGCGTCGCGACAGTCAGGATGATCCTCCGTGAACAGGTCGACCTTCGTCGCGCGCTTGAAGGCGGCAAGGATAGTGCCGTCGGTGGGATCCCGCTCGATCCCGATAAGGTCGCCCTTGAGGTCGCCGCCCGGCACGTCCGCAACCTTCTTCTTCTCGCCGGTGGCCGGATTGACGTGCCAGATCTGATCGAGGACGAAGAGCGAGACATAAAGCCCGTCCTTGCCGTCTGTGGTGATTCCCTCCGGCACCCCCGGCGCATCGCCCACGTTGTCGAATGTGACGACGGTCCGAGCAGTACGACCCGCTACGCTCTGTGCGAAGGCTCCCCCGGGGGCTGCGAGAACGGTGAGTATAAGAACGCCGACAATCGAGAAGACCAATCTCATCATTGCTCCGCTCCTCCCGCTTTCTTCAACGCTACATCCACCCACAATCAACATCAATGATCAAAGCCGCATGCCGCACAATGGCTATTTACGGCGAACTCAAATGACCAGTTTCTGGATCGCCACCTCACCTGAAGGCCGATAGCGGCAACAGCGGGACCAGCGTGCAGATCGGGTAACGAAGCAAGCCGCCCGCTCCTACGGCGCTATGCGATGTCCGATCTTGGTCAAAATCGGCGGTCCAGACCGATGCAAGTCGTTTCCGGTCTACACTCGACAGACGACCCATAGACGAGGATCGAGTTAGGCGGCATCGGGCCACAAGGGCACATCGCGTGATAGCGTCTCGGCTTTTTAAGGCGCAATCGGCGGCCCCGAAATTCAGGTGACGACCGCAAACAGGCGCATCGGCTCTGCAAGGCCCTTAAGCTCGGCCGGTCCCTGATCGACGAACTTGAGGCCGGCACCTGCCACTAGGTCCTTTACCGTGCTCGAGGCCAGAACTTCGCTCGCTTTCGCATGCTGAGCCACCCGTGCTGCGATGTGCACAGCGATGCCGCCCACATCGTCGCCCATCATCTCGACCTCACCGGTATGGACGCCGGCCCGCACTTCGAGACCGAGCGGCCGCACCGCGCCGACGATCCCCTGGGCGCAGCGGACAGCGCGCGCCGGGCCGTCGAACAGCGCCAGAAATCCGTCGCCTGTCGTTTTAACTTCGCGTCCGCGATGCCGCTGCAGTTCCGAACGCACCGCCTCATGATGCGCTTCCAGAGTTGAACGCCACTGCCTGTCGCCCACCAGCGAGGCCTTTCTTGTCGAATCGACGATATCGGTGAACAGCACGGTCGAGAGCACGCGATCAACATCGACAGCAGCGGGGGAGACACCCATGAATTGTCTGATCTCCTCGACAAGCCGATCCTGATCTCCTGACCATGGGAGGTGATCGCTACCCGGTAGCTCAATATAGCGCGCTTGAGAAATCCGGTCTCCAAGCTCGCGGCCCGCGAGTGCGCGAATGCGTACGTCGTCGCGCCGATGCAGGACGAGCGTAGGAACACGGAGCGACGGCAGGATGGCCGTTACGTCGATCTCACGGTTCATGCGCATCAGATTGATGACGTCGGACGGGCTGGCCGCCAAGCGCTCGAACTTGGCGAAGCGCTCCATGGCCCCTGGAATTTCGGCTGTCGACGGCGAGAAGCTGGGCAGACTCTTGCCGGTACCCCAGTTGGACCGGATGTCGCGCTCCAACGCCGCAAAATCGTCAAATGGGACGGAGGCGCCCACCGTGCGCGCATACGTCCCGAACAGGATGAGACCGGCGACCCGTTCAGGATAGGTCGCCGCGAACAGAATCGACATCGGCCCGCCCTCCGAGACGCCGAACAAGTAGGCCCTCTTAGAACCCGAAGCGTCGAGAACGGCGCGGATATCGTCGATCCTTTCATCGAGATGCGGGACACCGACGCCACGATCGCTAAGACCGGTGCCGCGTTTGTCGAACCGGATCAGTCGGGAGAACGAGCCGAGCTCGTTAAGAAAGCGCGCGACTGTCGGATTCTCCCACGCCTGCTCCAGATGCGACACAAAACCCGGCGTCATGAGCAGATCCGGACCGTCCTGTCCGGATATTTGGTAGGCGACGAAGACCTCGCCGCTGGTCACGTAGCGCGTCTCGACAACCATGGCTTTCCTCAAGCCTAGCCCGCTGGGCAGCCTACGGCTAACGGCCAAGCAGTGCAATTGATCGGCAGAGGCTCATGGGCCCTGTGGCGATGGCCCCAGGCTGTTCGCTTGACGGTCCGCGGCCCACCTGAGCCCTTCGGAGGTCGGCTTTAGGTCTCACGCCCAGAAAGAAGCCAGGTCGCGCATATAGAGCCCGCTACGCCCCGAGCAGCTGACATCCAACAGAGCTGACGGGTTTGGCTCGTTCCCGGCCAAGAGCAGTCATTCCGGCCTCTGTCTAAGGGGAGCGCCGTTGTCGCGCGGCAGGGTAATGATGAACTCGGTGAACTCGCCAAGCTCCGTCTGAACGTCAATCCTGCCGCCGTGCTGTTTTACAATGATGTCATGAGCCATCGAAAGGCCGAGTCCTGTTCCCTCCCCGGTCGGCTTAGTGGTGAAGAAGGGATTGAAGATCTTTCCTCGGACCTCAGGTGGGATGCCGGTACCATTGTCCCATATTCGGATCTCGACCTTGCTCCCGAGATTTCTCGTGGTAGCGGCGAGAACCGGCTCAAAGAGCTCATCGCCTGTTTCTGCCTTGCGCCTGGTCAACGCGTAAAAGCCGTTGATGATCAAATTCAGGAGGGCGCGCGTGATCTCTTGCGGGAATGCTTCGACCGCGCCGGCCTCGGGATCGAGCTCGCATTTGAGCGCGACGTTGAACTGTGGCTTCTCGGCGCGCGAGCCGTGATAGGCGAGGTTGAGGCTCTCCTGAACGAGGGTGTTCACGTCAATCGGCCGGTGCTCGCCGCTGCCTTCGCGCGAATGCAGCAGCATGTTCTTGACGATGGAATCGGCGCGCTTGCCGTGCTGGACGACCTTCTGCAGATTGTCCTTCAAAAATCCTGTCAATTCATCGACTTCGTCGCGGATATCACTGGTGAGACTGGCGGACTTCAGAAGATCGTTGAGCTCGTCCGTCAGTTCCGATGACAGCGCGGCGAAGTTGTTGACGAAGTTGAGCGGGTTCTTGATCTCATGTGCAATACCGGCGGTGAGCTGGCCGAGCGAGGCGAGCTTTTCGGTTTGGATCAGCCGGTCCTGCGCGGTGCGGAGGTCGTCGAGTGAGGCGGCAAGTTCCTGGGTGCGGGACTGTACTTCCTCGAACAGGCGGACATTGCCGATGGCGATTACCGCCTGATCGGCAAAGGTTTGCAGCAAGGCGATCTGCTTGTCGCTGAATGGATTGACCTCTGCCCGACGAAGCACGATCGCGCCGATGCTTTTGCCATCACGTAGCAGCGGCGCGCCAAGGAGTGTGTGGCAGCCATCGACACGCGACATTTCGCGCGCGATCGCAAAGTCCGCGCCTTCATCGGAAAGCACGTCGAGCACATGCACCGGGCGCCTGTCGGCGACGGCGCGGCCCGAGATCGAGGCCCGGTCATTGGACCAACGATTCTGAGTCATGGAAATCGGGCCGTGGTGGGCACCAAGGCGCAGTTCGTCTTGGTCCTTCAGCACGATCACGGCGTCATAGGCCCCACAGAGTGCGCAGGCACTTTCGACGATCGCGCTGAGAACCGGCCCGACATCGGTCGGGGAGGAGGCGATGACGCGGAGGATGTCGGCGCTGCCTGTCTGGTACTGCAGTGCTTCGCTGAGATCATTCGTGCGCTCGCGCAATTCCTTCAGCAGCCTTGCGTTCTCGATCGCAATGACAGCTTGGGCTGAAAAATTCCGGACCAGTTCAATCTGCTTGGTCGCAAAAGGCCGGACCTCCCGGCGATAGATGGCAAAGGCACCCACCAGTTCGTCATCTTTGAGCATCGGTACAAGAAGAAGGGTGCGCGCTCCGGCGATATCGACAAGCTCGCAGAATCTCGGGTCGCGATCGATGTAGCTTTGCTCGTTTCTGACGTCGCGGATATGAATGGTCTCTTTCGTCCGAATGACGCGATTTAAGGGAACATCCGGATGGGGGTGAAGGACCAGGCCGCCGCGACGGCGCGCCTCAGCATAGGCCGGCGGAGCGCCATGCAGCGCAGCCGTGGCAAACTCCTTGCCATCATAGAGAAACAAATTTCCGAACTCGGCTTGACACAGCCGGAGCGCATTTTCGACCATTGCGTTGAAGACCGGTTCCAAATCGCCGGCCGATGAATTCATGACCCGTAGCACTTCGGCGGTGGCTTTCTCCCGCTCGAGCGCCTCGTCGCGCTCGCGTTTTAAGCGTCTTTGCTGAGCGGTAGCTGCCAAACGATCGCCGGGCATCGCTTTGGTTGGACTTGGCGTCGCCGCCTTGTCGCGCCCCGGTTTGCCTGGTCTGCAGCCCGCGCTTAAACGCCGCTTCATTGTCTTTCTCTGTGCCCAGCCCAAGGCATCCTAACCGCTCAGGCCAATGCGCCGGAAGCCCTCATCGCAGCCGCAAATTTGCCTACCCCACTTCGGTTTCTGGCCGAATCCGGACATCGGCATGCCCATCAGGTTCACGCCGGATTTTGTTTTCCCATCCCTTTCAGCGCCTGCGTCAATTCCTGCACATTCTTTAGAGTTTCGAGACCATCGACGAGTGACATGACGCGCTCTCCAGCAGCTTTACCAACAAGTGGACGGCAAAGTTGAGCAAATCTAGTCCGGTTCGCCGCGATGAGCGGACCACCGTCGGACGCGGCGCAACTTCGCAGATGGGCCAAAGGGACATCGCCTAAGCTTGCGTCTTCGCGGCACGCGACGGTCGCCGGCGTCTCCCAACCGGATCGGTCGTGCCGAAAAGCAGACTATTCGAGTTGCAAGCGGACGCCCTTTCCGCCATTGAGCAGGCGTTTCAGGTGGAACCCGGCGAGGGGGTCATCGGCGTGCGAGCCGACGAGCGCAGCAAAAGCCGGCATTGCCGTCGCATCGCCTGCCTCGAGTTTTGCGAAGGCCTTCGTGTACTGCGCGGTCGCCTGCGCCTTGAAAGTTGCAGCTGGCAAAGGTTCGTAAGCACGTAGCGGCGCGCTGCGACCACGCAACACAAGATCACCGACCGGACGGCCTTGGAAGTTTTCTGCGACTTCCGCAATGGCTGCGCTGACGCAAATGCGCGTGCCTAAGAACTTGTTTGCCGTTTCGAGCCGCGCGGCGGTGTTGATGGTGTCCCCGTACGCGGTGTAGTCGAAGAAGCGGCCACCGCCAAAATTGCCAACCAACGCTGGACCGGCGTGAAGGCCGATCCGGGTCACGCCAAAATTGACCCCTTTTGCGGACCAGCGTGCCCGAAAAGCTTCGGCCCAGGCATCGAGGTCCAGCGCGCAGGCGACGGCACGCGTCATATAATCGGGCTGGTCGCCGGGAGCATTGAACAGAATCTCGATCGCATCGCCGATGACTTTGGCGACCGTACCCTCACGCGCGAACACGACCTCCGTCATTCCGCCCACGTATTCGTTGAGCATTTCGCCGAGCACATCGGGCGCGACGGTCTCAACGAGGGACGTGAAGCCGGTGATATCGGTAAAGATGGCGACGACGTCGCGCCACTGCACCTCCATGCCGTTCCCTCCGGCGCTGGCGACCAGCCGCTTGGCGAGCGCGGGGGAGAAATAGCGCGAGAGCGAGGCATGCGCGCGTTCGGCCTCCGCCTGGCGGCGACGCGTTTCGCGCAACATCTCGACGTATCGCAGCGTCTTCTCGATCGTTGCCTCGAGATCGGTGAAATCGATCGGCTTTGTCACGAAGTCGAACGCACCGCGATTCATCGCGGTGCGGATGTTGCTCATGTCGCCGTAGGCGGACACGATGATGGTCGACTTCTTGTCGTCGGCTTGCTGGAGTTTCGCGAGCAACGTCAAGCCGTCCATGCGCGGCATGTTGATGTCTGACACGACCAGGTCGACATGGGGATACAGCTCGAGCGCCTGCAACGCTTCCAGGCCGTCACGTGCGAACATGAAACTGATCAACCCTTCGCGAACGTGCCGCCGGAACTTCTGGAGCACCAACCCCTCCAGATCCGGCTCGTCATCAACCACGAGGATGGTGGCGGTCATGCGGCCTGCTCGAGTCTTGCATCGATCTCCTGGCGCAGCGCCGCGAAATCGATTGGTTTGGTCAATAGGTCGGCCGCGCCGTTCTCGAACGCCTTGCGCTTGGTTTCGGCGTCGCCGTAGGCTGTGATCATGATGACAGGGACGTCGGGCCGGGCCGAGCGCACGATCGGCAGCATCTCCAGCCCGCTCATTCCGGGCATGTTGATATCGGACAGGATCAGGATGAGCGTGGCATCCCGTATCTCGAGCGCGCGTTGCAGCGCCACGGACGCCGAAGGCGCAAACTCCATGAGAAATCGGCCGGCCCGCAGATCGCGTCGGAAATGCTGACGGAATAGCGCTTCGACGTCGGGCTCGTCGTCGACGACCAGAATATAGACGCTCAACTCTTGCCTCCCGTCTGCAATGGCGCGGTCGCGGTCTGCGGCAGCGTGATGATGAATTCGGTAAAAGCGCCGGGCTCGGTAGCGACGTCGATCATCCGCCATGCTGTTTCACGATGATGTCGTGGCAGATCGAAAGGCCGAGCCCTGTTCCTTCGCCGGCCGGCTTGGTGGTGAAGAACGGATTGAATATGCTCTCCTTTAACTCGGGTGGAATGCCGGCGCCGTTGTCGCGAATCCGGATCTCTATGGCGCCGCCGAGATTTCGCGTTGTTGCGCGCAGCGTTGGCTCGAAACCATCACCCGCGGCTTCCTTGCGTTTCGTGGCTGCGTAAAAGCCGTTTGAAATCAGGTTGAGGAAGACACGCGTGACTTCCTGCGGGTACATCTCGACGGTCGCCGCAGTGGGATCGAGGTCTCGCTCGAGCGTGATGTTGAAGCCCGGTTTTTCCGCGCGCGCACCGTGATAGGCGAGGTTGAGACTTTCCTCGACGAGTGCATTAATATCCGCGGGACGACGCTCGCCAGACCCATGGCGCGAATGCAGCAGCATGTTCTTGACGATCGAATCGGCACGCTTGCCGTGCTGCACGATCTTGCCCAGATTATCGCGCAAGGTATCCGCCAATTCGCTAATTTCGGTCCGCGTCTTGTCGTCGACCCGCACTCGCCGCAAATCCTCCTGCAACTCGTCGATCAGCTCGACCGACAGGCTCGAGAAGTTATTGACGAAATTGAGCGGGTTCTTGATCTCATGCGCAATGCCGGCAGTGAGCTGACCCAGTAACGCGAGCTTCTGGGTCTGGACGAGACGATCCTGCGCCGTCTGCAACTCGCGCAGTGCAGTTTCGGCGGCATCGCGCGCCGCGCGAATGGCTTCCTCGGCGTGCTTTCGCTCCGTGATATCGGCGTAAATCAGCACGAAGCCGCCGTCCGGCACTGGATTGCGGCGCACCTCCATGACGCGACCGTCCGGTCGCGTCCGCTCGTAGCGCATCTCCTGTCTGGTGTCCTCGAGGGAGCGGCCCAGTTGCGCTTCGAGATCGCCCGAGCCGAACTCCCCTCGCGCAGAAAGATAGCGGAATAGTTCGGACAAACTCGGCCGCTGGGCAAGAAAGACCTCCGGCAGATCGAGCATCTCCTGCAAATTGCGGTTCCATGCCGCCAGCCGGGCCGCCGCGTCAAACATCGCAACGCCGTCGCCCATGTTGTCAAAGGTGGTGCGCAGCTCGGCCTGACGTTCGCGCAGCTCACCCAGGAGCCGGGCGTTCTCGATCGCGATTACGGCTTGATCTGCGAATGTCTCTACCAACGCGATCTGCTGTTTGGTGAAGGGGCGCACTTCGGTTCGACGGACGACGAGAGACCCAATGACCTCTTGCATTCGCATGAGAGGTACAGCGAAAATCGTCCGGTGCCCCATCCGTCGAGCCATGTCGGAGCCAACAGGAAACTCGGACGTTTCCGCCTGCAGGTCGTGGACGTGGACAGGCCTACAATCGACCACCGAGCGTCCGGTGACCCACTGCCTTGATATCGGCGATTTGTCGAAGTCAATCGGGATTGGGCCGTTGTGAGCTCCGAGGCGCAGGAAATCGCCGTCTCGCACGAAGAGTGCGGCATCGTAGGCCTCGCACAAGCGACAAGCCGACTCGGTCAGCGTGTCAAGCACCTTCTGCAAATCGAAGGTCGAGCGGCTGATGACCTTGAGCACATCCGCGGTTGCGGTCTGCTGCTGCAGGGAGTCGCTGAGGTCCCTGGTGCGGTGCTCGAGTTCGTTGAACAGCTGGGTGTTTTGGATTGCGATCACCGCTTGATCGGCGAAGGTCTGCAAGAGCTGGACGTGATGATCGGCAAAGGAGCCAGGCTGAACGCGCGTGACAGAGATGAAGCCGATTGCCTCGCCCTTGTTCATCAGCGGGGCGAACAACATGCTGCGGTACCCGCGCGCGCGGGCAATGTCTCTGAGTTCGTGGGTCCCGGCTTCAGTGTCTGGAATTTGCGTCACGTCGCCGGCCCGGATCATTCGGAACGCGGCGAAATCGACCACGGGACGCGGGAAGCTTGATTTTAGAATTTCATCTGCTTCCGGCGTCGTGGGCGTGAACGCTTTCAGGTGGGACATGCCGTCGACGAAGAGAAACACGGTGGCGGAAAAGCCGCCGAGCAGGCTCTTGGCTCTGGCCGCGATCGCATCGAACACCGGCTGCGCGTCGGAAGGTGTACTCGCGATCACCTTGAGGATATCGGCGGTTGCGGTCTGACGTTCCAGGGCCTCGTTGGTGTCGTTGAACAGCCGGGCGTTCTGGATTGCGATGACGGCCTGATCAGCAAAGGTCTGTACAAGCGCGAGCTGCTTTGGCGAAAAACGGAATCCCTTATCCCGGTGGGTAAATATGATTGTGCCGATGCCCCGGTCCTGGTCGATCAACGGCACGAACGTAATAGATCTGAACCCGCCGGCAGCGGCCGCGTTGCGCGTAAACTCAGGCGTGTCAGGGGCTTCAACATCTGGAATTTCGATGACCCTGCGTTCGAGAGTGGCACGTGCTGAGGGGGAACGGACCGGATCGAACGGAAGTGGATAGATTGCGCGCGTCAGCTCGACATTGAAACCGGGCAGCAGCGCCGCCGTGGCGTTCCAGTGGAGCATACCGTCTTTCAGAGTCGTTATGGTCGCAGCGCAGGGCTCGAACAGTCTTGCTCCGCTGTTCACGATCGCGTCGAACACGGGTTGGACGTTCGACGGAGAGGAGGCGATCACCTTGAGGATCTCCGCCGTTGCGGTCTGCCGTTCCAGCGCCTCACGCGTCTCGGTCAGAAGACGCGCGTTCTCGATCGCGATCACTGCTTGCGCGGCAAAGCCCTCCAACAGAGCGATGTCGTTCTCGGTAAAAGGCTTAACCTCGCGTCGGCCGGACACGATCATCCCGAGCAGCGTCTCGTCTCGACGCAGCGGCACAAAGAGCGCGGTACGAATGCCGGCGAGCTCGACTGCACTTCGCATGACCGGATGGTCAATTTGTGCGCAGTCCAGATGAGCGAGGCGGGCGCCGCCAAGCAAGGTCCCGCCTACCGGATGGTCAGAGGCCCGAAAGCCCCGGCGCAAGAGATTAGCGAACTGCTCTGGTAAATCATGCACAGCGACAGCTCGGAACCATTCGCCGTCATAGACTTGCAGGCTGCCATAAGCGACGCCGCAGAGGCGATGTGCCTTCAATAGGATCGTATCGAACACCGGAGCGAGGTTGCCGGGCGATGAATTGATGACTTCCAGCACCTCGGCGGTCGCGGTTTGCCGCTCGAGCGCTTCGCGTTGCTCGATCAACAACCGCGTATTCTCGATGGCGATCACCGCCTGGTCCGCGAAGGTTCGTACCAACTCGATCTGCCGCTCGGTAAACGGCTCGGGGCGTTGGCGCGCCAGGCTCATGACACCAATAGGCTCGCCGTCGCGCAGCAGCGGGACGCCAAGGACCGCACGGATTTTGGCGAGCTTGAAGGTCTCGGGAAACTGATATTCGGGATCGGCGGTGATGTCGGCGATTTGCACGGCGCGACGTTCCGACATCACCCGCCCGGTCATCGTGCGCCGGTCCGGAGTTGCGGAAATCGGATGGGTTTCCAGGTACTTCCGGAACCTGACGGCATCGGCCGTCGCTTCAGGCGTCGAGCCGACCGCCGCGACATACCGGAAGGCGTCGCCCTCGCGCTGCGACAGGAACGCCATCTCTGCCTCGCACAAGCGTCCAGCAGTCCGGGCGACCGTCTCCAACACCGGTTGGAGATCGAAGGTCGAGCGGCTGATGATCTTGAGTACGTCGCCGATCGCGGTCTGGTACTCGAGCGACTCTTCCAGATCGTTCGTGCGCTGGCGCAACTCGCCCAAGAGACGCGCATTCTCGATGGCGATGACAGCTTGGGCGGCAAAGTTTTGCACCAGCGCAATCTGCTTGTCGTCGAACGCGCGCACTTCCTGGCGGAAAAAGACGAGCGCACCGATGACGTTGCTCTCCTTGAGCATCGGCACAGCCAGGACAGTGCGATAGCCGCCAAGCTCGGCGGCTGCCACCGCCAAAGGGTCACCTTGAAGGTAAGGTTGCTCGATAGTAATGTCGGCGGTTTGCGCAACCTGCTTGGTTGCTACGGCACGGCCAAAGGTTATTTGCGGATTGGGCCGCACCAGTCCACGCAGCATGAATTCGGCGAATGCCTGCGGCGCGTTGTGGGCCGCGCCTAATCGGAAAGCATCACCTTGCGCCAACATCAGGACGCCGAACTTGGCCTCGCAGATGCGCGATGCGTTCTCCAGGATGGCAGTAAACACCGGCTCGGTCTCGCCGGGAGAACTGCTGATGATCTGGAGCACTTCCGACGTTGCGGTCCGCTGCTTTAGGGCCTCGGTGAGATCGGCCGTGCGCTGGCGCAACTCGTTTAGGAGGCGAGCGTTCTCGATCGCGATGACCGCCTGCGAAGCGAAGTTTTGTAGCAGCGCGACTTGCGTGTCCGAGAAAGGTCGGACCTCTTGCCGGTAGACGGTCAGCGAACCAAGCAGCACGTCATCCTTGACCAGCGCGACCTGAATGACGCTGCGGGCACCCCCGAGATCAACCAGGGCACGCCGTACGGGGTCACCGGTCCGGTAGGGCTCCTCGTCGGCGACGTCGGTGCTGACGATTACGCGCTCGCCACGCAACAAGCGGCCAAGCGGGTTGGTCGGGAGCGGGCGTACCGGTTTGCGAGCGATCTCGACATATGCTGCGGGCACGCCGTGCAGGGCGGCAGCTCGAAATTGCTCGCCATCACAGAGCCACAAGATTCCAAACGCGGCTTCGCACAGTTGAGTAGCCTTTTCGAGCATGGCAGAGAAGACCGGCTCGAGCTGCCCAGGCGAGGAATTGATGACCTTGAGCACCTCTGTGGTCGCGGTCTGCTGCTCACGCGCCTCGTGCAGTTCGCGCGTTAGAGTGCCTATCTGGTGTTGCAGGTCGGCAATTGATGGGATCGCTGCGACCAATGGTTTGGACGCTTTGCGCAGGCTCGCGCGCTGACCTTTGATCGGATGTTCGTTTGCACCGCGTTGCCGCATTTCGCTCCCCCGAGATGGGTCAGAACGAGGACCTAACAATAAACAAATCCTGAGTTTCGTGCCATGGGCGGAATCCGCCCCGGCGTTTCGGCAGCCAAGCTGCCATTTCCGATACACCGTGAGCCGCAGACGCTTGACCGACCGTTGGCACGTCCGTGAAAGTCACAAAATCGGCGGTCTCGACTGATGCGAGCCATTCCCGGTCCAACCTTTGGATGAGAACCAAGTTGGGCAGCCTGGGGCCACAAGCAGTCATTCCGGCTTCTTGCCAAGGGCGGAAGGATTGCCCCGCGGCAAGGTAATGATGAACTCGGTAAATGCGCCGGGCTCGGTCTCGACGTCGATCTTGCCACCGTGTTGCTTGACAATGATGTCGTGGGTCATCGAGAGGCCGAGCCCCGTCCCTTCGCCAGTCGGCTTTGTGGTAAAGAAGGGATTGAACATCTTTTCTCTCACCTCGGGCGGGATGCCGATCCCGTTGTCGCGAATTCGAATTTCGACTGTCTTGCCGACGTTCCTGGTCGTAGCGATGAGGACAGGCTCAAAGGCCTCATCGCCCGCTTCGAGCTTGCGCCTAGTTGCGGCGTAGAAGCCGTTTGAAATTACGTTTAGCAGTGCCCGGATGATCTCCTGTGGATACAGATCAGCCGTACCCGCTTCGGGGTCGAGGTAGTGCTTGAGCGTTATGCTAAAGCCCGATTTCTCCGCACGTGCGCCGTGATAGGCGAGATTGAGACTCTCACTGACCAGACTGTTGATGTCGGCGGACCGGCGTTCGCCGGAACTCTCGCGCGAATGCAGCAGCATGTTCTTGACGATGGAGTCCGCCCGCTTGCCGTGCTGAACCACCTTATCGAGGTTACCGCGAAGGGTACCGTAAAGCTCATTGATCTCCTCACGCGCCTTTCCGCTCAGTGGCGCATCACCAAGGACGACCTCTAGTTCGTCGACCAACTCGACCGATAGGCTGGAGAAATTGTTGACGAAATTCAGCGGATTCTTGATCTCGTGAGCGATGCCGGCGGTGAGTTGGCCGAGGGAAGCAAGCTTTTCCGTCTGAACAAGCCGGTTCTGTGCGATCTTAAGGTCGGCCAATGCTGCCTCAGCGACATCACGCGCCTTGGTTGCCTTTTCTTCGCTGCGTTTCAGGTCGGTGATGTCGAAATAGGTTAGCATACGGCCGCCGCCCGGCAGCGGTCTCGTCTGAAACTGGATCACTCGGCCGTCCCGGAGACGTATCTCCGTCGTGGAGAGCGTACCCTTGCGTACCGCTTCGACACGCTTCTCGACATATTGCTCGAACTGATCCGCTGGGACGTCATAGAGATTCTTGCCCCAGACATAGGTGACGAGGTCGCGCATCGTCGGGCGGGTATCGCGGATGAATTCATCCGAGATGTCCCACATTTTGCGGAAGGCGCGATTGATCAGCTTGGCGCGAAGATCGGGACCCATGAACAGAATGCCGTAGTTGATCGTATCGAGAACGGCGTGAAGTTCTTGATCTCTCGCACTGAGGTCAGCCAGCGCTGCTTCAGCGATATCGCGCGCCCGGGTCGTCTTTTCCTCGCTCCGTTTCAGGTCCGTGATATCGAAATAGGTCAGCATACGGCCGCCGTCCGGCAGCGGTCTCGTCTGAAACTGGATCACTCGGCCGTCCCGGAGCCGCATCTCCGTTGTGGAGAGCGTACCCTTGCGTACCGCCTCGACACGCTTCTCGACATATTGCTCGAACTGATCCGCTGGGACGTCATAGAGATTCTTGCCCCAGACATAGGTGACGAGGTCGCGCATCGTGGCGGGTATCGCGGATGAATTCATCCGAGATGTCCCACATTTTGCGGAAGGCGCGATTGATCAGCTTGGCGCGAAGATCGGGACCCATGAACAGAATGCCGTAGTCGATCGTGTCGAGAACAGCGTGAAGATCTTGATCAGCTTGAGGGAGCGCGGCGCGGCGGCGCGGGACGGTTGTCCTCTGACGTCCGCCGGCCGTCTTTCCAGTCGCTGCCGATCGCCGCACCATTGGCTCCTTTAGCCCAGACTACATCATACCACGTTACTGAATTTGGCGCGGTTCCTCGCAAAATCCCCGCGAGCGGAAGTAGTTACGGCGTTTAATCCGGCATGTTTGAACGTCCGCTTAACTCCCGACATGCTAACGAACGCGATGGCCAACAGCGGGCTCGTTGAAGCTCATACAATTCGACCGGTTCCGGAAGCATTCGTTTAATCTTGCACGGGGTGTGAGATGTCGATTCGAAGTTTCCTCACGCAGAGGGCAGTCGAAGTCGTCGCGAGCGGCAGCTACATTCTACCGAACTGGTACGACCAGTACGGCAAACTGCGCAATTTCGCCTGCCGGACCCGCCGCGTGTCGCCGTTCCGGATGATCGTCGATGTGCCCGTGGTGGGGCAGGATCGGCGACACTGTGGCCTGCTACTTCGCCGATTTCGGGAAGCTGAGCGGCGTGATCTCCGATGCGGACGCGAACGCGTTCCTGATCGAGATGTCGATGACGGCGGAGAACCGCAGGAAGATGTCGGATCAGCTCGCCTGGCTGGAGAAGAAGCAGAAGGACCCGAACGTCAAAGATGCGAGAAAGGGCGGGCGCATCATCCCGTTCGTTCCGCACTCAACGATTACCTTGGCGGACGGCAGCTTCCACCGCTGCTTCATCATCGACGTGTCGGTCTCCGGCACCGCTGTTTCCGCCGAACTGCAGCCAGCGGTCGGAACGCCGCTGGCCGTCGGCGGCTGCGTCGGACGCGTCGTGAGAACCTTGCCGGAGGGGTTCGCCGTCCAGTTCGTCGAGCTGCAAAAGCGGCACGAGGTCGAGCGATTGGTCTCCCGGCGGGGAATCCGCGTTAACACATACATGCCTCAGTCTAGTTCCGGGCCATAAGCTACCCTGCAGAGCGGCAAATCATGGATGCACTGGCGAGCAAGCCGGCCGTGGAAACATGGCCGATTGAGCGGCTGCGGCCCTATGAGCGCAATGCGCGGCGGCACTCGTCCGAGCAAATCGAGCAAATCGCGGCGTCAATGGGCCAATGGGGCTGGACCATGCCCGCCCTGATCGATGAAACCGGCGAGGTAATCGCCGGTCACGGGCGCGTCGCCGCCGCCAAATCGATCTATGCTGCTGGCAAGATCATCCATGATCTGACGGGCGAGCCGCTGCCGATCGGGACCGCGCCGGTATTGATCGCGCGCGGATGGACCGATCAGCAAAAGCGCGCTTATGTCATCGCCGATAATCGGCTGACCGATGCGAGCGATTGGGATGACGAGATGCTGCGGCTCGAATTGGCCGATCTCGTGGAGGGCGGTTTCGAGATCGCGCTGACCGGCATAACCGAGGACGAACTATCGCGGCTGTCCGTAGGGGTCGGCGAGTTGGAGCAGAGGCCCGAATTGCCGGACGGCGATCGGTCGCCATTCCGCGACATGACGTTCATTCTGTACGGGGAGCAATTCGGGATCGTCGAGCGCGCTATAGCCAGGGCGACCAAGCCGCGCGAGGCGAGCAATCCC
>Ga0209700_102939_pt1 | contig 33565 bp, 13 predicted proteins | sample SiratroredBW_FD_187528 | JGI IMG/M metagenome (GOLD analysis project Ga0209700, IMG submission 187528) | Root nodule microbial communities of legume samples collected from California, USA - Siratro red BW (SPAdes) (version 2) | ecosystem: Host-associated > Plants > Roots > Nodule | place: USA...
TAATGCAGCCACTGATGCAACATCAAATCCACCATTGATTAAAGTAGGTAACATAATTAGTAATGCTATATAATGGTACACTCAAATAATTCGTTCTCCCAACCGTTCTGAGCAGACGCGATATAAACGTGGAACGGACTAATTATGTTTCAAAAAATAAAATAATCAAATTCTGACCTTATGAGTGGTTAAAAATTTATCTACTTAATAAATATTACCGCTTTAAAGTTATTTTTATATAAAGTTTTATAATAGTATTTATTTTGTATGTATTTGATTATGTGATTTAAATATATACTATGATACTAGAACCATAATGTATAGTTATATGTTTTATTAAAAGTTTTAAGATGTTACAATGGAAGTGTGACAACATGAAATAAGTTATTAAAAAGTGTAGAGTTGTCACTGTAATTTATTCATTGAAAAAATACAAGAAAAATATTTAAGGAATAGTTTCCGAAACCAAAATTCATGTTTAGGAGTTTATTATAAATAGAGAAGGAATTAGCACCCACTTCATTAAAGGAACAAAGAAGTCTAAGAATTAATTATATTTTATCCTAAAAATAAATGAGAATTAATTATAGAATAAACAAATTTGTGGGTATTTTATTTATTTATTGACTTATTTTAATGTTGTATACTTGTTTTACTTTTGCCAGTAGCCACATTTTTAATACAAAGACCAAACTATTATTGTTTGAGGATCCCATTCTCCATTCTCCCTCAGCTCTCCATTATTGCTTGATTTCATATTCTTGTTATAAATTTGTCTCCATTCTTGAAACTGATTGCAAAAATTTATGTAATGGAAACAAGTGTACGTGAAACTTGTATGGAGATGTTTGCGAACAACTTCTCCAAAAATTTCTATAGTAAACACGAAAGAAAAAAAAGAAAAAAAAATATTTATAAGTTTAATTTAGTTTGTATGTAAATTAATCTGTAAAACCACTTTTATATATTTTTAAAGTATGTGTTCATAATTTATGTATAAGTTAATTTTAAGTTACAGAAAATTCATTTTATTTATTTATTTCTCTCTTAAACATGGGGGAAATTTCCTGATATTTGCTTCACTTATGATTTTGTACACTATTAGCCTGAAAGAAAACAATGTTAGTCTTATGTCTGAAAATGTTTACAAAAGAGTGATGTTGTTCTGCAGCAATAGATAAAATAATATTGATTTCTCCTTTTGGACCTTTTTATTTGGACCTTTTTACTTTGGATAGGTGAGAGTTGGGCTGTGGGCCTTAAATATGTGTATATAGTTTAGGGGAGTGCTTTTTGCACTACTGTTTAATATTTGTATATATTGTAGGGCAGTGCTATTTGCTTTTTAATATTTGTATATATATAGAAAATGTGATGTTATTTTTTCCAACTTTTTGTACTTTATGTGTGTTTGGAAATATTTGGTAGAAACTATAACCTGTTTCTCAATTACCATGAAAAATCACAAGTCAAACCCGCTGATTATTGTTTATATGCTATTAAGTTGTTAACTATAACATCAACAAATTTTATTGATGTTATTTTCAATGAAAATAGATTCTGATCCGAGCTAATGATATATATTTTTTCCAATATGCATTCCATTGTATATCCAGGAAGAATAATTTATTTCAATAAAAACAATAATTGATAGTTGTTACTTCCTTGAACAGGCTGGTTTGTTCATCCAATATCTTAATTGTTTTTATTATTATATTTTGTTCAATAGGATTTATTAACATTTCTGTATTAATCTATTAATTCAATTTTTTTAAAATTGTAGCTAATAAAGGATCTAGATAACGACCAAGTCCATCCTTTAACTTTGAATATTTACCAAACTTTGTCTCTAATATTTATCATTTACATTATTTTGCTAATGTATTTTTCTTCAATATTCTACTTATATCAAATTGAGAAAATATATTATAGATTTAAAATAATTAATGTGCATTGTACAAGTACACGTACTAATTTGTTTAGAAAAAATATATTTAATAAACTAATATAAATATCAAAGTCTTTACACGAAGGAAACCATCCATTAATAAGAAAAAAAGAGTAAACTTTTGACCATAGAAGCATGTAAACATAAACAAAATTGTCATCTTTATGAAAATGCAATGTAATTATTAATTTACTTAGTCGTATTTCTAATATTGAAACAATGTTTAAGGAACAAATTTTACAATTTAAATTTAATTTTACTGATAAAAGAGTAACAATTGAGAATTTAACTAGTAAAAAGTGGCTTCAAACGAGTAATAGATGATTATGTAAATACTATTTTCAAGTCTCATAATAGTTTAAGAAGTGCACTCAATTATTCTTCTTCTTCTAGTTCAATTTCAAAAAATTGAAATAAAATATTAATTTTTTAAATAACTTTTTCATAGTTAAGTTCAGTTTAATTAATTTTTTTGGCACTGGGAGTAATGGTTTTCAGGGGAGGAGGAAGTTGAAATGAGCACAAGGGAGGTTACAGTTATGAGGGACAAAGGGAAGTATATATTTTGGCACACTTTTTGAAAATAATTTAAAAAGGGGAGTGTGTTAGTAAAGTAGACAAAATATTAACCATATTTTATCTTTACACTTTTTGGACGAATTCTTCCTGCACCTCCATAATTTCGTCGTGCGCTTCTATAAATATTTAAAATCCAAAAATATCTTTACTAAAATGACGAAAAAGGATATGTATTTTGAAAAATATAAACCGAACGGAGTCACATCCGGTTTAAAAAAAATTAATATTAACCGGACGGGATTGTATTCGGTATATAAATTATAAATTGGATGAGAAATTGAGAGGTGCAATCCAGTTTAAAATTTGTAAACCGGATGTCATCTTGTCCAGTTTACATTTTAAAAAATTTACAAATCGGATGTCTTCTTATCTGATTTATATTTTAAAAAATTCGCAAACCAATGCCACCCTATCCGATTTATATTTTAAAAAAATTTGTAAATCGGATGGACAGTGAATAAATATCATCCGATTTATAAAATTTGTAAATCGAATGATGTACATTCAATAACCATTCGATTTGTAAATTCTTTTAAAATGTAATTTGGATTGGGTGGTGTCCGATTTTCAAAATGTTAATAATTTCCCCTTTTGATTGGCGAGAGTGGCATTTATCTACAATGAACAAGGAAGACATTATTTCTCTAAGGGACACTTCCCTGCAAATACGTTAATCCAAATCCAAAACAATCTCTCAAAGACAACACAATTAACACTTAACCATGAAACTCCAAACAAGTAAGTGATTTGATGAAGGTGGGAGCTGAACTTGTGAATATTGAATCTAGCCAGTTCTCAACACGAACTCAAATCTCAACTTTTCTCAATTGCGTACCCATGGAACCTATGCAAGAACTCAAAACTTTCAGAATTGAAAATAAGAAGGAGACGAAAATATAATGAAAATAAAATTGCCAATAATTACGGAAGAAGTTTGTAATAGTGCAAGGAGAGTTTGGGACAAAAAGCGGGTCAGAGCACAAGTAGTTGGTGTGAGAAAAAAGTAATGACGGAAATTAGCAGAAAAACCCAGAATTTAGGAGTAAGGAGTGATGTTGGAGGGGACACTAAGAGATGGAACAAATTGGAGAAGAAAAGAAGAAAGAATAGATGATCATCTAAGAAAGGGAAAAGAAAGAAAATAATACCGGATTAAGTCATCCGATATACATGAGGAGGTGAAGGGCGTTTTGGGGTTATACATTTTCAGATTAAGGGTAAAATAGATTTTTTAAATCTAGTATGGAAGTGCAGGACGAGGTTATGGAAGTGGAGAAAGAATTTGTCCACTTTTTGCGTTCACTAGGTCCAATTAGCCACTAGGCCCAATCAGTCCATTTTGCTTATTTGTAACTTGGTAATTGAATTTTGCAGTACAATATATTGATGTTGCACCTTCATAAAAATTAAATTTTTAATTTTACCTTTCAGAAATATTTATTTCAAATTTTTTATTTTGGATAAATATATTCCAAAACACGCATTCTAAAATGTACACAAAAATTAAAATAGATTTCGGATTCTCAGAAATAGGATTGTTTTATAGATTTGGAGAATTTTTAATATTTTACCACCAGCGGATGCAACTAACCATTTTTTTTTTCAACAAATGGGACACATATCAATTAATTAAATTATAGAAAGAAAAAAACAGTAAATAACATTGGATATTTACACAGTTTATTAGGAGATAACTTTTCAATAACCACTAGTCCATTACTATCATTTGTTATATAATATTTGTAATATGATGTAACACACAGAGTTATTGTTTTAACAGGTAAGTAAGTGTGTGTTATTTATATATTGTATATTTTTTTGCATTAAACATTTTTTTTATATACTTCAGTTTCTTTATAATGATTTATTTCTATAAATTATACTTTGTTTATATAAAGTGTTACTTTAATTTTAAACCAATATAATTTTATGATATAATGCTTTTATCATGTGTCTGTGATCAAATTATATACGCATTCTCTTATGTTTTAAATCTTACCGTGTATTTGTACGATTAAATATTACAACGGTTATATTTAATTCAAAATTTCAAATATTTGAAAGCTTTTTCACGTATCAAATATTTTTTTTATACAGAGGAAAAGGAGAAAGGGAAGGAACAGGAAAAGAAATCAAACATGAATCCAAAAGAAACTTGTTGCAGCTACCAAACAAACAGAACCAATGCTAAAAATACAAGCATTTCAAAGAATTGAAACACAAATTGAAAGAAACTCTACCTTTATGAAACCAGTGGCTCTACCAGTATATATTTGGAAAGAATATGTGTGAATCTCGATGCATGAGATGGTAAGGATTAAAATTTTTTTTCTATGTAAAAAGAAAATACATGAAAATTTATGCATGACATTGTAAGGACTCAGATTTTTGTGTGTTTTTCATGAGTAAATTTCTTTTATACCAGTATTGAATAATTGAATATTATAAATGGGTTTAGAGGAGGGGTAGAAATAGTTTTGGACTTAGATTTGTTTGAATCAAAAGTTCAAAAACAGTGGTGAAAAGGAGAGTGGAAGGTACCTGTGAGGTTAAATTACCAAAGGTGCCTTTAGAAAATTCAAATCCTTTCACAAATCTTCTTCTCATAGAGTGGTTTAGATCCTATTATTTTAACATGTGTTGAGATTTATTCGAGTCAATCTCAAAAACTCCACAAGAAAAATTCTCTTAAATCAAATCATATATTTTCTTTTTTTTCTGTAGTCACATAATGATCTTATTTAAAGGTGTGCACGTAACTACCATCCTATTTCTATGCACTAGATAACTTGCTAAATCAAAATAACTACTTGATAAAATCATAACGTAACAAAATCTGTTAAAATAAACTAATCATGAAGTAACAAAATCTGTTGCCTACGATGGTGTTCCCGTAATTCTCGATTCTGTTTTCCTATTTTCTTGGGGTGTATCAACATGCATCAACAAAAGATTAAACATTTTAAATTTATATTTCCATATCGCATTTTGAGTTTTAGTTTTAAAATATATAATTTAAAAACATTCTAGATTATATAATGCAGAATTTTAACCCCATCTTGTTTTAATCCCTGAGATTACAATTTGAATTAGAACACAACTTTAAATGACGCGTTTAACTTTTTTGTGTTGATTTATTATGAAGCTGGTGGCCAATGCATGTAGAGCAGAGGTGGCAACTTTGAGTGAGAAGTCAAAAAGAAGAGATGACAGTGAATTTAATTTAAACTGTGGTGCCCATTGCATGGCTTCATGATTATTTTAGAGACGTTGATATGTGTGCCCTATGCCTTTCATCTTGGTTTAACAATGAGCTGGGTGATGTGAAAGGGTTGGTGGATCCAAGGGTGAGAGGGGTGTTCAATGCAAGCGTGAAGATTTGTGAAGAAGCAGCTCGTAATTATGGCTGGAGAGGGGTTTGTTGCAACTGGAATATACAGGAAATAAATGCGCTATAAATCAGCTCGTTACTACCAAGAAACCCTTCTTCCAATTACACAGCTTTCCCCGTTGTTCCATAGCTTCCGACTTCAGCGATGATGTCAAAGAGTTCGAGCAACGCCATGTCTTCGGCTCTAATGAGTTTCCACCTCATCAGAACATCCTTTCCACTACTGGGAAAAAAGAACCTCCTATTTTAGGTAAAATATTTTTTCTTCTCAATTTAAAGAATTTTCAAACATGAAAGTTCGTTTCTAGGTTTTATGAAACTTGACCGAGAAAGAAGTTGTAATGAAATTGTTTTATGTGGAGGAAATAGAGTTTATATCTTATTTGAAATGCAAGAAACAAGAGAAGTTGACCAATAGTTTACTTTAGAGTTATAGATTAAAGATGATTTTGGAAAGCGAACTCTATACATAGGAATTAGGAATTATTGTATATAAAAATTAGATTGATTCTAGTGAATCAATGTATAAATAATTATGGTTTCATTGATTCCATTTAGAATTGTTTAGATAGTATATATATATATATATATTACTTTTATGTTAGACTATTGATTAGAAATTCTGAATTTTTCAGTAAATAGTTTGGCTTGAACTAAAGGTGGACCTTGTAGAACTTGAAATGATATGTTGCACAATTTTGAATTTATTTGTCTTTCCCATTTAATAAAAATGTTAAAACTTTTGTTCTGAATTATAGAATGGAATAACAAGAAACCATGGGTGGTTCGGAGTTAAGGATTTTTTTTATGTTTAGTTCAAGAAAAAAAGTAAATTGATGTCTGTTATACAACAATTATAAGAACTGAAATAATTGAATTTTAGTTATTGATGGAATTAAGAAAGTTATAAGTCTGGTTAACTATTTCTATATATGTTAAAAATTAAACAGGATATATTTTTATTTACAAATTTATTATTTTTATTAAACTATAATTCTATGTTACACCGGAAATAAGCATGAAATTGATATTTCAAGAAACACGGTTATTTCCTTAAAAAATAGATGTTGGAAAAAAGAATACAAGTAAAAAGTGATGAATATAAGTATTCTATATTAGAAACCTAAAAAAGTTAATGAGTTGAATTGAGTGGGTATAAACTTTAACCCACTATAATTTCTTTTCCATAAATTAGAAAATAGTTCAGGCAAGCTGATCTAAACTTCTTTATCTTAGTTTAGTAAATAATATTATACATTATTAAATTTGACTTTTTTTTTCTTCAAAAACTAGAACAATTTAATTATGTGAACTACATATTTAGTATATAAACTACAAATTCATATAATATAAATTGTATTTAATATTAACTTACAAAATAATATATAATAATCAATTTGTTTAGAGAAATTTTTAATATTTTGTAAGATTGAGTTAAATTTAAAATTTAAATGATATCAAAGTCTATTCTCCGCAAAATTTGATAGGCTTATCAGACCACCACCCACAAATATCTAGTTTCACGTATGAGTTTAACGATTTCGACGTAAGAAAATATATCGAGATCCTACGTCGACTATATGTAAGATCAATTCATGATATATAAGTGAAAGTGATATCACCTTACAAATTGATTTTATAAATTAATATAAATTTATAAATTAATATAAATATCAAAGTCTTTACATAAAGAAAACAATTTATTAATAAAAGAAAAAGTAAACTCTTGACCATAAAAACATATAAACATAGAAACATAGAAGAAGAATTTAATTAGTAGAAGGAAGAATTTAATTAGTAGAAGGTGATTTCAAAAGAGTAACAGATGATTATGTAATACTATTTTCAAGTCTCATAATAGTTTAAGCAGTGCATGCAGTTCAATTTCAAAATATTGAAATAAAATATTAGTTTTTTAATTATTTTTTTCATAGTTAAGTTCAGTTTAATTAATTATTCTTAACACTGGAAGTAATGGTTTTCAGGGGAGAAGGTTGAAATGAGCACAGGGAGGTTACAGTTCTGAGATGACAAAGGGAAGTATATATTTTGGCACATTTTTAAAAAAAATAATTTAGATAGGAGGTGTGTTAGTAAAATAGATAAATATTAACCGATATTTTATTTGTACACCTTTGCGATCATTCGGCCCAATTAGCCCATTTTACTTATTTGTAGTTTGGTCATTACACTCTACACCCAATATATATTGATGATGCAGTATATAACAATTATTTTTTTAATTTTTAATTTTTTGAAATATTTCAGATTTTACATTCAAAAATGTATTTTTAGGTCTAAAATGTACTTTTAGTCCAAAAGTACATTTTCATATTCAAAAATATATTTCAAAACATGCATTTCAAAATATACACAAAACATTCAAATAAAGTTTGGATTTCCAGATTATCACCCAATTCAAAATATGATTGTTTTATAAATCTGAATCAGAAGTATTTTTGACATTTTACCATCTCTTTAGGATGCAACTTCAAACCATGGGATGCAGAATGTAATGGCATTGTAGCTTTTCGTATCGGGTTTTGTTTAGTCCATATAGCTTATTCTCTATTTTTTCAACAAATAGAACACAGATCAATTAATTAAATTTAAGAAAGAAAAATAAATAAATTTTCAAAAATTAGTTTATTACTATCCTTTGTTATATTTATAATATGACGTAAGGTACACAATTATGGTTTTAATAAGTAACTAGATATTATTGGTATTCTAAGTGTATCTCATATATATATATATATATATATATATATATATATATATATATATATATATATTTTTTTTTTTTGCATTAAACATATTTTTATATCATTCAGTTTCTTTATAATGATTTATTTCTACAAATTATACTTTATGTTTATATAAAATGTTACTTTAATTATAAAAACAATATAACTTTATGATATAATTTTTTTATCATGTGTGTGATGAAATTATATAGGCATTCTTTTATGATTTAAATCTTACTGTGTATTTGTACTATTAAATATTACTGAGGTTATATTTAATCCAAAATTTTAAATAATTAAATGCTTTTTTAAACCAAAAACCTTAGTTTTTTTTTCACATATCAAATAGTTTTTTTTTTTTTATATATATACAGAGAAAAAAGAGAAAGGGAAGGAACACTAAAAAATTCAAACATGAATCCAAAAGAAACTTGTTGCAGCTACCAAACAAACAGAACCAATGTTAAAAATACAACATTTCAAAAATTGAAACACAAATGGGAAGAAACTCTACTTTTATGAAACTAATGGCTATACCAGTAGATATTTAGAAAGAATATGTGTGAATCTCGATGCATGTAAGGACTTAGAATTTTTAAATTCTATGTAAAAAGAAAATACGCGAATATTCATGCACTATAAATGGGTTTAGTTTAGAGGAGGGGTAGAAATAGTTTTGGACCACAATACTTTGAATTATGTGTTTAACATTTAACGTTCTTCTTGTGTGAGTTGATTTATTATGAAGCTGGTGACCAATGCATGGAGAGCATGATGTGGCAACTTTCAGTGAAAAGTTAGAAGTTGAGATGGCGTTTTGCTTTGAATCTAGAGTGTTGCATGGCTTCATCATTGATTTGCAAACGTTGATATGTGTGCCTTTAAGAATGAGCTGGGTGATGTGAAAGGGTTGGTGGATCCAAGGGTGAATATTTGGAATGAAACAGCTCCTATTTATGGCTAAGTAGTTGTTTGTTGGAGCTGATATAGACAGGAAATAAATGAACTAAGGAGGTTTCAAAGGTATTTCAAAGGTATAAGGATCTGTTACTGCCAAGAACCCTTCCTCCAATTTCAGAGATTCCCCTCTCCATAGCTTTTCCACTTCACAGATGATGTCAAAGAGTTTGGGCAGGCCATGTCTTCAGTGCTAATGAGTTCCCACCTCATAAGAAGATTCATTCCACCACCAAATGGGTAAACTTTTGAATGTGAAATATGATGAAATTTGGACAATGAAAGATAAGGTTTAACAGCATGCAAGATGAACAGTACCATCATGTGACGTAGGCATCTTTGACGTCAGAGACCTAAAACACAATGAATAGGATACAACATACTTTTAATCAAAAAATATATTTTATGATGTAATTTGAGATCCGATAATGTTACACATAATGTTACACGTTAAAAACGTGAAGGTAAATGAGTGATCTCTTGTTACTATGTTACTATCTTTCTCAATTTATAATTTTCAAGCATGAAAGTTTTTTTTTTCCCTTAACTTTTATGATACTTGATAGAAAAAGAAGTTCTAAATCCAATTGTTTTATGTGTAGGACATTAAGTTTATACCTTCTTTAAGATGCAAGAAACTACAAGAGAGGTTGACCAATCATCTACTTTAGAATTATAGATTAAAGATGATTTTGGAAAGTGAACTCTATATAGGAACCATTGTACATAAAATAGATTTGATTCTACTAAATCAATATATAAATAATTGTGGTTTGAGTGATTCCATTTCATGAGTGATGTTATATGATTTCTTGAATTTATGGTTTTGAATATAAATATGCATTTTTGTTTGTAAATACATGAGTTTGAAATGATATGTTGCACAATTTTGAATTTAGTTGCCTTTGTGATTTAATAGAAATGTTAAAATTTTTATTTTGAATTGAAAATAATAAATTGAATTGGGAGTGAAAAAATGCATAGGTTTGGACTCTGTGTATCTTTTTAACCAAACTAATTAGAGACAATATTGACAAGAGAAATCATAGAGAATTTCAATAGAAATTCTTTCAATTACAAATGCTAAAATTTGTTCAGAGGCTAAAACTTTTGCGTCCTATTTGGTATATATACTTAATATTTATCTTTCAAAAAAAAGCTAAAGTCATGAATAAGTTGAATTCATTTAATTTTTTGAACTTTGAATAAAACAATGGATAAACATATAAACAGAGGAATGTACTTATGGAAAGAATATTTTGTTTAGTAGTTTATTCTTTATAGGTATCATTCTGATAATGATGTGTTGAGTCCAATCCTTAAGGTTTTTTAAAAGTACATAATGATTGAAAATGCATTAATTTTTGATAAATCATAAAAACTTAAAATATATTAATTATCAGTGGATATAAAAATTTAATAAAAAAATACTTATTACATTAAAAGAATTACAATAAAAAATGTTAAAGCATTGTTTATGTACCAAAGTTTATTTTACTTAAAAAATATTAAATTAAGTGATAATGAAAAATATTTCATTAGAGTGTTCATCTAGTAAACAAAATGGTAATTGAAAAAAAAATAAAAAAAATCATAAATAAAATATTTGAATGCAAGTAAAATAAAAGTATTGGATCCATTGAATAAAATGAATTTTATGAATTTTCTATATTCCCCAGTTATTTCATTAAATTAGCCAATATAAAGAACTTCATTCTTCCAAAATTTCAAAACTGTATATTTGTTTGTATGGTGTATACTTACCAAAGATATTGAAACATATTCAATTCAACCTGGTACCGTAATAAGGAAGTAATCTCTGTTGTATTTAATTTAATTATTATTTATCAATTTTAGATTGCTTTAGATAATTTGTTCTGCATTATTGTGAATGGGGTTCTACTTCTAATGATTCCATTATCTTTATTGGAATGCAAGTAAAATAAAAGTATTGGATTCATTGAATAAAATGAGTTTTCCTATATTTCCCTGTTGTTTCCTTAAGTTCTAATATATATATATATAAAGAATTTTATTCTTCCAAAATTTTAAGACTGTATATTTGTGTATATTTGTTTGGATGGTGTATACTTACCAAAGATATTGAAACATATTCAATTCAACTACCGTAACAAGGAAGTAATCTCTATAGTTTAATTTAATTATTATTTACCAATCTTAGATTGCTTTACATAATTTGTTTTTGCATTTATTGTGAATGTGGATCTACTTCTAATAAGTCCATTTTCTATCTTCTTTGTGTGGTGCTGGAGCTTTGCTGGAACAATTGAACACCACTAACATGGAAATACAGGCCACAAAATATGAATAACCATTGTCATCATATCCAAACCATCATGCTGGGTTCCTTTATAAGATTGTTTTCATTATTATATTATGAAGCATTTAATTCAGATTACGAATGGGATTAGATTTGAAGTAGTGATGGAGTTCCCTAAAATAAAATAATGCATTCTATTTATCTATTTATTACATTTTAAATGCAGTGGAGGACCATTTCATCACCTTCTGTTGTAATTAATAAATGAGGGGAGGGGAGGGAAAGCTGTGTATTCAGAATCTCTGCCCTATAAATTCGCAAGAGCAAAACACAAAACCAAGACCTAAAATGGAGTTTCAAAAAGTGTTTCTGTATGGTGTTTTGTTTCTCAATTTTCTTCACTCTGAAGCCATTCTTAAGCTCCCAGGAAATGAAAAAATCCCAGCACTGATCTTGTTCGGAGATTCAATCGTGGACACAGGGAGCAATAATCAGTTGCTCACTGCGTTCAAATGCAATTTTCCTCCTTATGGGGTGGATTTCCGTGGTGGTCAACCAACAGGAAGATTCAGCAATGGCAAGGTCCCTTCTGACTTAATTGGTACGTATGTTCATTCGTTCATGCAATGCTTCCATATCCACCTACATCTTATGCATAACTATTGATTATAATCTCATTGTATCTTAAACCATCTACTCCACTTTCCTTGTCGATAAATATCTTCTCAACACTTATCACATCCATTTTGGATTATTATTCTGCATTTTTATAATGTGTTCTTCAGCGGAAGAATTGGGAATCAACGAATATGTAACGGCATACGCAAGTTCAAGTTTGCAGCCTGATGATCTGTTGAAGGGAATCAACTTCGCTTCTGGTGGCGCAGGCTATGATCCTCTCACGGCACATCTTGTGGTACAATATATATTTTGCTTTCTCTCTATATACTATTATAAATATTTCTATTTTTTTATTACTTTTATTCCCAGATCAAATGTAATTTTATGTTTAATAAAAATAAAATCTTAATTGTTGTGTTGTTGTTATAACACAGAAAGTGAGGTCGTTATCTCAGCAACTGGAGCAATTCAAAGATTATATAAAAAGGCTGAAAGAAAATTTTGGAGAAGCGAAAACGAACTTCCTCTTGTCGAAAAGTTTAGTACTCGTGGTTTCGGGCAGCAACGACATTGCCAACACTTATTTTGTATCTGGGATGAGGAAACTGGAGTACGATGTTAACACTTACACTGATATGTTGGTGCAGTTTGCCTCTTCTTTCATTAAGGTAATCTCATACTCGTTAAGCACCTTAATTTTAAGATTAAATATATCTTAGGGTTAAATAATTTAAAAAGTTAACAACTAACTGTTAATTTATTTGGTAGGAATTATATGGTATGGGATTAAGGAGGATTGGAGTGTTTGGTGCACCTCCACTAGGATGCTTGCCTAGCATGCGAACGTTGTTTGGAGGAATAGTAAGAGACTGCGCAGAAGAGATAAATATGGCATCAAAATTGTTCAATTCTAAACTCTCTGCAGAGCTTCATAGCCTAAATCAAGATTTGCCTCAAGCTAGGATTGTGAATATCCATGTTTACGACCCTTTGCTAAATGTCATCAAAAATCCAAGCAAATATGGTAAAATTTAATTTATTTTTGAATTTAAACACGTTTCTTCCTATCCTAAATATTTTTGTTGCATTTCAGGATTTGACGTTGTTGATAGGGGATGCTGCGGCACTGGATATCTAGAGGCTGGAGTTCTGTGTAACCCAATGGATCTGAAAATCTGCATGGATGATTCTAAGTATGTGTTTTGGGATAGCTATCATCCCACACAAAAGACTTATCAGATTATTGTTAATGAAACTCTCAGCACATATATCAACAACTTCGCTTGAGAGAATTCCCAGTGTTAATGTTTGTTGTCCTTAATTTCTGTCTTTAATTGTGTGTAAGGTGTCTGTCTTCGTTAGAGTCCCAGTGAAATTGTGTGGAAGGTGTCTGTCTTTGTTAGAGTCCCAGTGAAATTGTGTGTATTGTATTACCATCTATGGTATTCCCAGTCATGTCTCTTTTGATATGTCCTTTCAATTCAAGATGTCAACTTTCAATTTTAGATAATGAATGTACTCTATTATTGCTTTTTTGGGTCTACATTTCTTTTTCTTTTTGTATTATTAATTAAATCAATTTTAAGTTAAAGTTTAATCAGGGTATAAAAAAAATTATAAAATTCAGAATCGTGAATTGGTGGTTTAATATTATTTTCTTCTAGTACAAGTTATTTCGTTAATTCTTTTTAGTGTAAGTTATTTGATTAATGATGGAGATTGATATCATTGTTTTTAATATTTTTAAGTATACATGTTTTATATTTAGAAAAAAAATTATATTATTGTAATAATTGTTCAATTATATCATATATTTTATCACCAAAACAATGAATGAGTTGGAATATTTTTTTTATTAATAATAAATAATAAATGAATAAAAAAAACGTAAAAGAGATATCTCTTATACAAAACATGTACCGGCCTAAACACATAAAATTTAGTGTTACTGTGAGAACATTCTAACATTAGCCCTAGGTAGACTATCCTCTTTGCATTATACAAAGCAAAGCTCCTACACAGTATTTCTATTGCAAGTTCAATTGCAGATATTACATTAAAAAAGACAAGGGACATACTAGCTTGTGAATCTGATATCCAAAACCTATAAGCATAAGATGAGTGCTGTTGAGAATTCTGTTCCGTAGCTGAAAGTTTACACTGTTGATGTATTTTGATTAAAGTTCTGATGCCTCGTTTTTGTCTTCTGATATAAGCATAATCGGTATTTCCACCGACAAGCATGAACACTATGGGACAATGTACACTTCAGGTTCGAATCAAGCTCCTGCATACTACCCTTGTACAGCAGTTTTTTATAAACAGCATAGTAAATCCGCCAACATACACTTGCACTACATTGACAACAACAATCTAAACTATACAGCGTGACATAAATTAATAGGGTTGTCTCCATTTCTTCAATGTGCTCTCAATTCTACTCATTTCAAGAAATATGTACATACAGCTCGAAAACTCTCAAAATATCTAGACATACTTTAAATCATCTCCCAACTCCACTTTAAACATAGCACTAAATTCAAGTACCAATTAGAATAGGAAAAATTATCTTTTACATATTTTCTATTAATCTAAGTCTAAATTTTAATTTGTACTGTTGCAAATACCTCCGTATAAAAACATTTATTTCTAAAAGTAACATTGGTCTTGATCCTCCAAATATACTACATTATATCAGTCTGTACTATATTCCAACAGAATCTCAAAACTTAGGAAATGTTCTATGATCCTATAATGGTGGATTGATTGAACTCCTATACACAGGTCATTCATATACCAAATTTTAATAATTTTCTTTCAAGTAAACAACAGGTGACAAATATATTTTTCTTTATATTGGCATAAAGCACACCTGCTGCAAGTCATTTAGAAAATGTTCCATGGCCCTACAGTGGTGGACTGGACTGATTGAACACTTATGCATAAGTCATTTATATACCAAATTTTAGTAACTTTCTTACAAGTGAGCAACAGGTGACTAATGGATTTTTCTTAATATTGACATAAAGTAAACTTGTTAGTCACTTAGGAAATGTTCCATGACTCTGTAGTGGTAGACTAATTGAACTCCTGTCCACAAGTCACTCATATATCATATTTTAGTAACTTTCTTACAAGTGAACAACAGGTGACTAATAAATTCTTTTTGATATTGGCATAAAACACACCTGTTGCTAGGCACTTAGGAAATGTTCGTGACCCTGCAGTGGTGGACTGATTGAACACCTATGCACAAGTCATTTATATACCAAATTTAAGTAACTTTCTTACAAGTGAGCAAGATGTGACTAATAGATTATTCTTAATATTTACATAAAGCACACTTGATGCTAGTTTCTTAGGAAAGGTTTCACGGTCCTGTAGTAGTGGACTACCTGAACTCCTATCCACAAGTCACTCATATATTATATTTTAGTAACTTTCTTATAAGTGAACAACAGGTGACTAATAGATTCTTCTCTTGATATTGTATAAAACACACGTACTGGAAATGTTTTGTGGCCTTGCAGTGGTAGACTGATTGAACTCCTATCCACAAGTCACTCATATACTAAATTTTAGTAACTTTCTTATAAGTGAGCGATAGGTGACTAATAGATTATTTTTTATATTGGCATAAACGCACCTACTGCTAGTAATTTAGGAAGTATTCCGTGGCCCTACAGTGGTGAACTGATTGAACTCCTATCCACAAGTCACTTATATATCAAATTTTAGTAACTTTCTTACAAGTGAACAACAGGTGACTAATAGATTCTTCTTAATATTGCATAAAACACACCTGCTGCTAGTCACTTAGGAAATGTTCCGTGGCCCTGCAGTGGTGAACTGATTGAACTCCTATCTACAAGTCACTCATATACCAAACTTTAGTAACTTACTTACAAGTGAGCAATAAGTGACTAATAATAGATTCTTCTTGATGACACAAAGCACACCTTCTACTATTCACTCTTATACATGCTTTTAACAGGTTCTCAAAAGTTGATAACTTGTCTAGCAAGATTCTTCAGACATAAAATTGGGCTGAAAGCAGTACCTTTACTTTTTAGAATGTATAATACAGTTACCCATCTTTCCCTTTCATGCACGGATAACAGAGAACAAATGATATTTTAATTCTCTACTGTTTTTATTCTGATTTTTCATAAGATGTGAAGTACAATATATAATCTCATAAAGACTCTTCAAATTCATCTTTTTACCATAACTGCTATACTATAATTCATATTGTAATTAATATTAATACAAAATTAAAGATAATAACTACATATTCCTGAGGTAATAACTGAACAGAAACACACCCCTCTCTTTAAGTTATGGAACTGTTGCTACTGTTACTAGTAAGTAAATTTGACATATCTTGATGAGGTTACCTGAGATTGAAGCATTATTAATTAACTGGAAAGACTCTTTATCTTTGGAAACGTTAAGTGACAAGTCCTTTGTGTGTTTCCCAATACCCTCTTCTGAAACAAACACACCACTCTCTTCATCAATTGGAAGATTGAAAACTTTAAGAATTTCTTTTGCATCCTCAACTTTCCCTTTACGCTTATAAAAGAGGGTCTTTATCTTTAAATAGAGTTTGAACATGCCATTTTTTTGTCATCTCCAGACCTGCAACCATTCTACTACCTTTGTCCTTCAAGTACAACATCTTATCTCTCATGAAAGAATATCCTGTTTCGAGTAATCCTTTTTTTCTACTTTTTATTGGAATTTTCTTAAGGTCTCCAAAAGACACATGCCCATCTTCTATCTCTTGTATGTTAACAAAGAGATGTTTGTGCCCACACATACATGTCCATATTGCTTTATTGCTCTTGCTTTGAACTTTCCTCACAATAAACTCTTCACACACATCTTTTTACCGCAATTGCTATATTATAACTAACATTATAACATTATAATTAACATTAAAAAAAATAGAACATAATGGAAGGTAATAACTAGATATTCCTGTTGAACAGAAATGCACATCCCTGAACAAAACTGATTTATTTGAGTTATGCTAATATACACTTGCTGTAAAAACCCCTCTTCTAAAGGTTTTTCTTATTCAAACTAATTTCTCCTCCTATTAAATTTCCATTCCTATTTATTATCACACCATACCCTTGTCATACACACCATAGTATCCTTTAGACAAGAGTTTACATACAATCTAGGATACTTATCTTTTAATTTTCATATTATTGTCTGTTTGTCGTCCCACAATAGGATCTTATGACCTGATCCAAGATTTCAGTACCCTTCTCATTAAACCAGGTTGGTTTTGCACCTTTCCTACACACTCTTCTGAGATCTATCCACCATCTAGATTTGTAAGATTTGTCTATACAATTATCCAAATCTCGCCAAGATCCTACTTAAATTATAATATTTCTTTCCATAGGCCCTTCTCCTCCATTTCTAACCTCCAGTTTCATTTTTTAAGTAATGAAGTGGAGTAGATATGAGTGATTATTTCACTCTATTTGATTCTTAAAAGAAAAAGACAATTATAATTAAAAGAAACTTGTTTCTAATATCATACCAAAAAATATAAACAAGACGAGGAAGACAAAGCATACAAAGAAAGAAGATGATCCTTGTTTTATAGAATGAAACACTTATACACTCATAAAAAGAAGAAGATAACAAAAACATACAAAATAAGAACAAAATTTGAGACAAAAATGAAAGAAAAAAAGAAATGACTGACTAACAATATAATAGGTGCTGATGAAGGTGTCAATAACAAGTGCTGGATGAAGGATGAAGCCATGTAACAAGTGTTGTACAACAGGTTTCTCTTAATTGTGTTTATTTTCTTCTTTTAATTATCAATTTAATATTAAAACTTACTTTACTTGATTATTAAAAGAAGAAGAGAATTAAAATTAAAAGAAATATGACTCTAATACTATACCGTTAGAAAGTAAATAGATTAAGAAAGACAGAGTTGGAAATTAAGGAAGATATCCTATGTTTTACTGAATTAGCTATCAAAGCATTTATACAGTGTATGGAAGAGAAACAAGATAACTAAAAAATACACTTAGCAAACAAAGAGTAGGAACAAAATTAAATTACAAATAAAGACAAAGTGGAGAAAAAAATAAAGAGTTGACTAGCAGTACAACAAGTGTTGAATGAAATGAAGGTGTCCAATGGTACAACAGGGGCTTGATGAAGGTGTCCAGTAGTGTAGTAGGTGTTGGATGAAGGATGAGGTTGTGTAACAGATTTTGTATAACTGATTTTTATTAATTGTGATTCTTATTTTTTTTAATTATCATTTTAATATTGAAATTTAGTCTACTTAATTATTACAATTAAAAGATATCTTACTATGATACCATACCATCATGATCCTTGTTGAATAAGGAATAAAAGCATTTATACAAGATATGAAAGAGAAGAGAACCAAGAAATACATCTTATCAAAAAGAAAAAAGTAGAAACAAAATACAATTATGAATAGGGATAGAATGGAGAAAAATCGAAGGGTTAGTACAACATGGGCTGGATGAAGGTGTCTAGCAGTACAACATATGTTGGATGAAGGATGAGACTGTATACCAAGTGTTGTACAACAAGTTTCTTTTAATTTTGATTCACTTCTTTTTTTAATTATCATTTTAATATTAAAATTTACTTCACTTGATTATTAAAAGAAGAAAGAAGAAGGCAATTATAATTAAAAGAAACCTGACTTTGATACCATACTATAAAAAAAATGGGCAAGGAAGACAGAGCAGGAAAGGAAAGAAGATAATCTTTGTTTTATTAAATAGGAAGAGAAACATTTATACAAGACTTGAAGGAGAAGAAGCTAATAAAAAATATGCATAGCAAAAAAGTCAAAAATAGGAATAAACTACAGTTATGAATAAAGACAAAGTGGATTATGAATAGAGACAAAGTGGAGAAAAAACAAAGGGCTATCTAGTAGTACAACAGATACTGAATGAAGGTGTCCATTGTATAGCAAGTGTTGTATAACAAGTGTCTTTCAATTGTGATTCTCTTTTTTTAATTATCATTTTTACGTTAAAATTCACTCTACTTAACTATTAAGAGAAGAAACAATTACAATTAAAAGATGTATGACTTTGATATCATACCATAAAAAAGTAAACAGGACAAGGATTACAGAATAGTAAAAGAAAAAAGATCATTCATGTTTTATGGAATCAGAAATAGAAACATTGCTATAAGACATGAATAGAAGAAGAGATTTTCTCTTTTTTGGAAGGGATTTCCATGGTGTCAACCAATAGAAAATTCAACAATGGCAAGGTAGGTGGATGATGAAGATGTCTAGCATTACAACAGGTGCAAGTGCTAGATGAAGGTGTCCATGGATGAAGGATGATGTTGTATAACAAAAGTTGTACAACAAGTTTGTCTTAATTGTGATTCTCTTCTTCTTTTTATTATTAATTTTAATATTGAGTGAACTATGTTGTACAACAGGTTTGTGTTAATTGTGATTTTTTTTCTTTTTTTTATTATCATTTTAATATTGAGATCCATTTTACTTAATTATGAAAAGAAGAAGACAATTACAATTGAAAGAAACATGATTCAGATTTCATACCATAAAAAAAATAAATGGAATAAGAAAGAACAGAGCAAGAAAAGAAAGGAGATGATCTAATCAAGAGTATAAGCATTTATACAAGGTATGAAAGAGAAAAAGATAACAAAAAACACATCTCAACAAACAAAGAAAAAGTAGAAATAGAATACAATTATGAATACAGACAAAGTGGAGAAAAATAAAGAGTTGTTTAGTAGTACAACAAGTGAAAGAAACATGACTCTGATACCATACCATAAAAAAATAAATAGGACAAGGAAGATAGAACAGGAAAAGAAAGAAGATATCCAATCAGGAGTATAAACATTTATACAAAGTATGAAAGAGAAAAATATACCAAAAACTACATCTCATCAAAAAAGAAAAAGTAGAAATAGAATACAGTTATTAATACAGACAAAGTGAAAAAAAAAACAAAGGGTTGTCTAGCAGTACAACAAGTGCTAGATAAAGGTGTTTAATAGTACAACATGTGCTCAATAAAGGATGAGGTTATATAACAGATGTCGTACAGTAGGTTTTTTTTAATTCTGATTCTTTTATTCTTTCAATTATGGTTTTAATATTGAAATTCACTTTATTTGATTATTAAAAAAAGACAATTACAATTAAAAGAAATATGACTCTAATATCATGCTATAAAGAAAATAGGACAAAAAAGACCGAGCAAGAAAAAAAAAAGATGATTCTTGTTTTATTGAATCAACATTTATAAAATACTTGAATGAGAAGAAGCTAACAAAAAATAGATCTAAAAAGAAGTAGAAACAGAATATAGTTAGGAAAAGAGACGAAGTGGATTATGAATAGAGACAAAGTGAAGAAAAAATAAAAGACTATTTAGTAGTATAACAAGCACTAGATAAAGGTGTCCAACAGGAAAGCAGGTACTAGATGAAAGATGAGGTTGTACAACATGTTTTTTTAATTGTGATTCTTTTCTTTTTTTAACTATTATTTTAATATTGAAATTTACTTTATTTTATTATTAAAAAAAGAAAACAATTACAATTAAAAAGATACCTAACTTTGATACTATATAGTAAAAAATAAATAAGGAAAGGAAGATGAAGTAGTAAAAGAAAGATGATCCTTATTTTATGAAATCATGAAATAGAATAAGAACCAATAATAATTGATGGGACAATTTATAAAATTGCTTTCATTATTATGTTATCAAACATTTAATTGAGATTATGTAGATGCTGGTCATTGATATTGGATTTGAAGTAGTGATGGAATTTCCTAAAATAAAAGGAAATGCATTCTATTTATGTATTTATTGTTTTTAAATGAAATGAAGAACCATCTCTATCATTTTCTGTTTGTACAACCGATTAATAAATGAGGGGTGGCTACGAGGAGATAAAATAAGCTCGGCACAAATTTTGTTCTCGGATATTCGTTGACAGATGGAGTAACAATAACTTAATTACGATATTTAACTACAATTTTTATTTTTATTGGATGGATTTCCATGATGTCAACCAATAAAAATATTCAGCAATGCCAAGATGGATGAAGGTGTCTAGCAATAAAACAGGTGCTGGATGAAGTGTCCAACGATAAAAACAAGGGTTGGATAAAGTATGAGGTTGTATAAAGTGTTGAAAAAGCTGGTTTGTCTTAATTGTGGTTATGTTCCTCTTTTAATTATCATAAAAAGATAAACAGGACAAAAAAAAATAAAGCAGGAAAAAAAAGAAGATAATCCTTGTTTTATTGAATTAGGAATAAAAACATTTATACAATGTATGTATGAAAGAGAAGAAGATAACCACAAAATACATATCAACAAAAAAAAAACATAGAGAAAAAAACAAAGGGTTCTATAGCACAATAGGCGCTTGATGAAGGTGTGCTGCAGTACAATAGCTAAAAAGCAAAAAGTAAGAACATGATACAATTATGAATAGAGACAAATTGGAGAAAAAACAAAGAATTTTGTAGCAATACAACATGTGTTGAAAGAAGGATAAAATTGTATAGTTGCTGATGTACATCAGATTTATTTTAATTATAATGTTCTTCTTCTTTTAATTATCATTTAATATTGAAATTTAGTCTACTTTATTATTGAAAGAAGACAATTAAAATAAATCTGACTCTAATATCATATAATAAAAAGATAAACATGACAAGAAAGATAGAACAGAAAGAAAAAGAAAAAGAATATGGTTTTTGTTTTATTGAATCAGGAATATAAGCATTTGTACAAGACATGAACAAAATATTATTATAGATAAAGACAAAGTAGAGAGAAAAATAAAGAATTGTCTAATAATACAACAAATGCTTGATGAAAGTGTCCAAATAATACAACATATGCTTGATGAAGGATGAGACTCTACAGCAGGTGTTCTACAACATGTTTTTTTTAACTGTAAGACTCTTATTCTTTGAATTATCATGTTAATATTGAAATTCATTCTACTATTAGAAGAAGAAGACAATTACAATTAAAAATACAATGCAAGAAAGACAAAGTAGAACAAGAAATAAGATTATCCTTATTTTATTAAATCAGAAATAGAAGTATTTATACAATGCATGAAAGAGAAGAAGATAATTAAACAATACATCTTAGAAAAAAGTAAAAATAGAAATAGAATACAATTATGAATAAAGACAAAGTAAAGATAAAAGGAAGCATTATCTAACAATACAATAGGTGTAGTGTCTAGTGATACAGCAGGTGTTGGATGAATGATGATGTTGTATAATTAATGTTGTACAATAAATTTCTTTTAACTGTTCTCTTATTCTTCTTTTTCTAATTATCAATTTAATATTGAAATTTACTCTATTTGATTATTAAAAAAAATAATTATAATTTAAAAAACTTGACTCTGATATCATATAAAAAAAATAAACAAGACAGAGTAAAAATAGTTTTTATTTTATTAAATCAAGAATGAAAATATTTATACAATACATGAAAAGAAGATAAAAAAGTACATCTCAAAAAAAGCAAAAACTAAGAACAGAAGAAAATTATGAATAACGACAAATAAAAACAAAAAATAAAAGGTTATCAATATTACAAAGAGTGCGGAGGAAGGTATCGAGAAGTGAACAAATGTTGGAGGAAGGAATTTATTTTTTTCAGTTATTTATATAAAAGTATATTTCTAAAATAGGGCAACATATTTATCTTTTAAAATTTATTTCATAACAACGTAGTTTAGTAAAATTCTTTTAAAATTGATGTCTTAAATTTATGATTTTGTTTATGATAAAAAAAATAGAAATATTCAAAGAGCCAACTAGAATTTTGTATCAAACATCAATAACATATTCTTCTTTTTTGTTTTTACACAAATCAGTGAAAGAAAGCAGTTTCTTATTAGTAACAACAAAACATCATTTTTATTTTACACGTTACACATAAAATAAATGTGTATGCTACTGGGCTTAATTTGTGCCACAAAATGGGACCTCAATAGAACCCTTTGAAAAATCATTTCTAAAAAGGAAAAAAAAAAAAAAAAAAAAAAAAAAAAACACATCCAGAAAAAGTCTTGATATTGTAAATGAAGTACCAAAACTAAAACGACAACAACAGTACACGTTCTGTTTCATTTTGTTTTTCTATTTTAATCTTTATATAGATTAACACTGCTTTAAATTAAATAAGTTTTTAATATAATTTTAATTAATAGAAGAAACTCATAAACAAATATAAGTTTAATAACCAATTTGACCCGTAGTTTATTTATGATTCTCATTTAGTTTATCAACAATGTTAAAATGAATGGACTAAGTCTTGGAGAAACTCAGCTACACCAAATTCTGTCCAGACTTCCTTGACGTGTTTATGGTAATTTTAGAATGGAATTATGTATCAACAAACAAGCATTGATATTGTAAACCAAGTGCCCAAACCAAAACGATGCCATTAAATGTTATGTTTATAAACAAAGAGAAAATATTTTTTGTCCTTTTGGATTAAGGAGGATTGATGTACCTCAACAACTTAGTTTTTGTTTTTTGATCAAAAGATAACGATTAAACCAACACATTAAAAAAAATCATCTAAGAAGAGTCTAGTGTTCTCTCTACTTTCAGTATTGTTATTGCAATTTTATATTATTTTCATATTCTTTTTGTACTTACATACCTTTGCGTCTTGACTAGAGCCTTTTAAAATTTTTAAGTAACAATATATTATTGACAACTAAAAATAAATTTAATAAAAATGAGAAAGGAAGGAAGTTGCTATAAAAAATACTTGACATATTTTTTGGTTCATATGGTTAACTATTAATTGTATTCCATATTATAATGTAGTTTTTAAATTCTTCCACATGATGGCATTCACAAGTGCTATATATTTCTCTTATAAATTAATATTTTAGCTATTAAATAACTATTAATAATATATATCAGACATGACTAATAAATCAAGATGATTCACATCACTAATATTTATATTTGAAAAATAAATTATCATATACCAATTAGCTAATTGCTGTTTTAATTATGTTATAATAAAAATAATTTAATTTACCTTTCAAGACCTCCAGCCTCACTTTTATCTAGATATAAATTAACTTATTAATCTAAATGAAATAGTACTTTTAATATAATTTTTTATTAATGGACCAAACTTACAATGAAATAAGTTTAATAATCAATTTAGTCCCTTAATTTATTTATAATACTGAATTAAGTCTTTGATTTCATTTACAGTGTTGAATTACTCTTATCCACGTCAGAATAACTTAGGTTTTCGTTAGTTGAGTTCGTGGATAACAACAATGGAAGCGGTGTTGGAGAAGATCAATGCCTTCACCAAATCCGGCCAGGACTTTCTTGACGGCGTTTTTCGCCGCCGCAATCCGGTATTCTCTCTCATGTTTTGGGATTGTGCAAGTTCTTTAGCATTTATTCACTGTGTTTTTTTTTTTTTTTTTGAACGGCTATTCACTGTGTGTAATGGTAATTTCAGATTGAAATCCTTAAACGGTTGCAGAGAGAAGCGTTTTCCGATATTATGAAACTCAGAGACAGGCAAGAGAAGGTTGAGCGGATCCTCTCTTTCTATCAGTCCACCAAAGGTGGGCCCTTTAAAGAGAGCTTCACTCACGTGAGGGGTCACCTCGAATTTTTGGGTTCTTTGTTGGTGCTGAGTGATGTTAATCAGCAGAACTTGGATGTTGTAGAAAAGTGTGGAATCAGAACAGGGGTTGATTCAAGGTTCATTTTTGAAACAACAATTGGGGAAAAATGTTCTGGTGCTGCTGAGTTTGTGGCCACTCATGGAGGCAGGGAACATTGCGATGAAAAGCCTCTTTCTCTCTCCAAGCTTAGTTTAACAGCAAATTTCAATGATTGGTTCTCTTTAGTTGCTATGCCTATAGGTGCCCGGGGCAGAGATGTTGCAATTGCTTCCAATTCCTTTGATCAGGTACTGTTTACCTTTGTATGTTTCTCTAGTCACTGTTAGAATTTGTGGTGTCTAGCTTCTTTTTTTTCCATTTGGTGTTCCCTTGAAATTAGATATGAAAAATCCAGGAATGGTTTTTCCATATGAAGCCCATATTCTTGAATTCTCACCCGAGGAACACCAATCTGATCGGACCATAGAAGTTAAATAGTTAGAGACTACAAGTTCAACAGATTGTCCCAATTGGGTAAAAATATTGAAAAGCATCAAAACAACATGCTAGTTGATAGAAACACAAAGGCTAGCCTTGAAAATTTTGCAGCAAAAAGTCATCTTAAGTGTGGATATGGCTTATCTGAAAAACACGGGGTCATTATTCAGAGGTCAAGTCCTGTGTCTACGTAGATGAATTATGAATTGTTTAATTTGCCTGCCTTTTATCTGGATTTGCTATTTTTTTTTGGCTATAAACGGAGCTCCATTGCTCACTTAAGATACAGTTCTTTTAAACTGCAAATATTATATTCTTTGGCTCTTTGGCTTGTTTGTTGATATCCATTTTTACTCTACCCTTTCCTAATTTGGCTATTCATATGCTGACAAGGTGTAGTGCTGCATTTAGGTTGGAAAAGGGTTTACAGATTTTTCGTATTTTGGACCACCTCTTCTTCACTTGCACAATGGTACTGCTATAGGCTTAACTGTGAGAAAGTCAAATGTTATTGCTTCATTGGCTCAACACGTAACTGGTCTGCAAAGTCTACATACATCTAGCACCTTTGGGCAACTTGTGTATCAATTTTCTAGAGGAACAAACCTGTCAATTTTGGGTCTTCACAGCATGCCTTTATCATCAAAGAAACTTGGAAATTTTGGTGCTTTTACCATTCCAATAGTATTGTCAAAGCAAAATGAAGTTTCTGAGGCAGCACCTGAAGTATTGCCATCAATGGGAACACGCACTTTGGGTCGTTCTATTGCCTTGATGGCGCAGTCCGAAATTGATGGTTTTACAAAACTTGGAGGTTGGCTTGAGATGAACAAATTAAATCCACAATCTGTACAATTCGGTGTAACCATATGTGATGATTCAGAAGATTCATTAGGCTGGGGAATAAGTCTCAGTAGATTCATAGTAAATTCAGCAAATGAGGCTCATTTTCAGGCTGAATCCTACCTGAAATTTAACATGGGTAATAAATTTTGCCTGAAGCCAGGTGTTGTATTGGGAACAGATGGGAAATCTAAAATAGCTGCTTTAATGCTTCAATCTAATTGGTCCCTTTGATGAATATGTATGTATTTATTTATTAGCCGAGTTCTCACTTTTTTTATCAGGTGATATGAATTGTTAGTCTGTTATATACATTTATTTGGTTCAAAATATGTTTGTTCTTTTTTATGCAAAATGTATTTGGGAGTTAACTGGTGATGTTTAGCATTAGTTGTTCACAATGAACGGGTACAAGTTTTTGGTTTTACACCAAAATGTAATTTGCGAACAAACAACCTTTTTATTAAAAAATATGAAATCTTAAGAAGATTTTAAACTACTCATTTTTTTTTTTTCAAAATATATTTTAACTCATAATAAACAATGAATTATATCAACAAGGTGTCAACTCTGAAATAAATAGCATTTGCTTTGCTTGCTTGTAATAGCCTATCAGCTTTACATTTCAATTGTCCTCGCTGATTAAAGGTGTGATAGTATCTGTTTAAAAATGTCTTGAACATAACCAATTTACTCTGTTGTTTTTAAATGTGTGATAGTAGAAAAGAAACACATACCAAGGTGGTAGGAGACCACACTAAACTAACCTACTACTTGTCATATTTTTAGTCTGCTAACTACTTTTGAAGCAAAGAATTTGATGTCGAATTGCCAACCCGTGTAAAAGACAGGATATTTAATTCCATCCAGCTACGACATTAATGTAATTGAAACACACATTTCATTATATGTGTGCAAAAGAAATTATATTTGAGAAGCTCAAGCAGTAATTAGTTAAGCCATATAAAGGGCAAATAAATAATAAGTACGACCAGAGAGAATAGGCATCATGCATGAAGAACTTTGCTTGCATTTATTAATCCTTATTTTTGTTTTACTATTTTGTTAATACAAAAGGAATTCGAACTGTATATTTGTGGTTGCTCCAAGTAATAGATCCAAACAAATGTTTCTTTAAGGATGTCGAAGCTGAGAAAATAACTTCGTAGCTTAGTTTTTTACTATATTTTGTAAATTTGAGTTTATCCGGAGTTAATTTGACAGTTACATTACTTGGAGCGTCCACAGTGGGAGAATACACTGTTTCATCTTCTTCACCAACATTTGTGACAGTTCTAATCACCTTCACATCTCCTTTGCCTGTGAGGCTTACTGCTATGGAAGGGTAGTTGATGTTGGAGACGAGATCAAAACTCGAATTCTTAGGACAACTGAAATTGTCAGGGGCAGTTCTGGAGATGACCTTGATCGCGCTTATGTTAAGTCCAATGTAACACAAAAAGTTCACGTAGTCCCCGGTGTTGGTTTCGTAAACCAGCCCTGGTTGTAATGATTCAGATGTTGCTATTTCCCCTGCTCCATAGTCATAAGGTGTGGCTAAGGATCCCAATTCATTTCTTATGGGACTCTTGAGGTTGTCGTTTTGAATTGCTGCATATTTATAAAATGATGAAAATTACACATTGTTATATCACATTACCTAGGATTACTAATTTAAAAATTTATATATGAGTACCCTTGACAAAGGAGTTATTGTTACCCTTAAGAAATCACAGGAAGTTGAATTTATATATTCATCAAATGGCTGACCTGAAGTCATGATGGCAGATTTGATTGCGGAGGGACTCCAAGTGGGGTTGTGTGTTTTGACACTACATGCAAGTCCTGAAACATGTGGACAGGCCATGGAAGTCCCTGACATTATGTTGTAGGGTGAGGGCTGTTTTCCTTTGGGAACATTTTTGCTATTTCCAATCCATGCAGCAAGAATGTTTACTCCTGGTGCTGCAATATCAGGCTACAGAGAAAGAAGAAAAGTTTTGTTTACTGTTTAAGCATTGAGCATCATGATATGTGTAATCCTATATCATCATATCATACCTTGAGAATATTGCTTGAAAGCCTCGAAGGTCCTCTAGATGAAAACTTTATCACCTTAGGAGCAGGCTTATAATCAAGAACTGTAACTGTTTTTCGTATTGTTGCCTTTGGGTTGCTTCATATTATATGGATAAACAGTTAAACTAAGCTGTGATCAAAGCAAATTCTGAAATTAACCAACCATGTTTGCTTATCATCCTTACCTGGTTGATTTGATATATTGGAGGACTGAGATGCCATCCTTTGGACTTATGAATGTTGCTGGGAAGTCCACGAAATTTTCTACTGCTAATCCATATGCATCGGTAATTAAAACCAGACCTATTCCTCCCAAATTTTTAATTGTCGTAACAACTTCGTAAGATCGAAAATCGCCATTCGGGCCATCACAGACCACTATTTTCCCTTTGATTTTATTTCCATCTATTGAATTTGCCTCGCATTGTCTGCACGTAACAAATGATTTTTATTTTTTATTTTTCTTGGGAGTGAGTGGTTTTGAATCTTGAATATAACTGATGAAAATACACCTTTTTTAGGCTGTCAAATTCCAAAATTTGATTATTTTGGAGTTTATAATTTTAAACCTTGACTATTTTTTCGTTTAAGACATAATTTTTTAAGAAAATTATGGATAAATTACAGGATATGAATAAGTTGTTTTTTAAAATATGACTTCTACCTAACAAAATTGTATTTTAAAACACAATTTTCCAAACTTCTTTTATTAAAGAGGCGGATTCTTTTATCTTTTTTAAGAAATAAAATTGGAGTCACGTTTTGGAAGACAATTTCAGTTTAATCTTTTTAGTTGATTGAAGCAGTAAAAATTAAAGAGAAGTCATACTTTAAAACACAGCTTGGTTAAATTAAAAAATGATTAAAAAATAAATATCCATTTCACTAAATTTTTAAAAAAATGTATCTAGAAAAGTAAAAATTCCTTTGGCATAGGTTACGTTTTTTATCTATACGTACCTGGCATCAGTTAGTTTGCTGCCATTTGACTTGGCAAACTCACCAGCTATGATTGGATACTCGGGAGAACTTGAGAGAGGAGAGAAATTTATAGCTCTACCCTAAAATTTAATAATCATCAATCGCCAACAAAGGTGATATTAGTTTCACCCAACTAATCCAGAATACTAACAAGAAAAATAAATTTTAATACTTTCTAATGTCCATTTTTTTTTGCTATAAAACAAAATTAAAATTACTTTTAAGGTCCGAAGGCTAGTCTCATTAAATTATTAGAATTGTATTGATTTCTTCATTAACCCACTTATAAATGTTTAATACTGATATTATTATATTATACAATATTTCCAATCTTTATTAAAAAAAAAATCAGAAGAAGTACTTTGCAATTAAGTAGAAAACATCTTTCAATCACATAAGGTAATTTTTTTTAATTAAGAAATAATAATTGATAGTTTAGGGATACCTTCGCCTCCCGTGCTACTTTTTACACTCTTTGTATAGTATAACTTCACCTCATATACTTTTGCTTTGTCTCTTTACTTCTATTTACTTTTTGAGGTAAAGAGGTATTTACAGTTGTGAAAAGTGTCATATTTTATTATTATTATTTTTAATATGTACAAGAAGAATCTAAAAGTTTAACTTTTTATAATTTTAACAATATATTATTTTCTTTTAAAAATGTAATTGAAGAATAATTAAGAGAAGAATATAAAAGAATAATGTTATTTTAACCCTATTATTCACCATTTATATTCATTTGACATGATATATATTATTATTTTATTAAAATATAATATTTTATTAATAAACACAAGTGTGTCAAATGGGAGTAAATTTGGTACAGTGTCAAAATATATTTATCCAATATAAAGTTTTGTAATTTAGAAATGAACAGAAAAGGTACCTTGATGACTTTCTGATCACCCAAAACGAGGTCGGACTCGAAATCCCGGTCGACGGTGGAAGCTGCAACCGTTAAAATCCAAGGCGCGTCGTTCGCAACCGTGTTCAAATACGGTCCCGAATTGCCGGCGGCGCAGACCACCAGAATGCCGCGCTCGACGGCGTGGAATGCTCCAATGGCAACGGGGTCGTTGAGCAAGTATTTCCCAGGCAACGAACCCAGCGACAGCGACAGCACATCGACTCCATCGGCAATGGCATCGTCAAACGCCGCCATAATGGCCGACCCGCTACACGATATCAAATAACACACTCTGTATATCGCCAACCTAGATTCTGGGGACCCACCCCTTGCGTCCCCCGCCGCCAGACCATAGAACGATACGTTTCTCACGACGGCACCCACCGCCGTCGACGCCACGTGGGTACCATGGCCATAAGAATCCCTTGGCGTGTTGGGGTAGCGGCCAACATTATCAGGATAATACCTTGCCCCGATTAGCTTCCTAATCAAATAACCAAAATGCAAACAAAGCTAAATCGCTTTTGGTAATAATAATAATTATACCAACATTTGCCTTTATTTATTTTCATTTCCAATATCTATGGTGTGTACCTCCAGGAATATAAAGTGACGGTGTAACATCATATTCAATGACCGGTTATTTATTTATTTATTATATAAATTTTAAAATTTAAATTCATGACATTTTTATGTAACAGGTGCAATTTCATTTGATGACCATAATTTATGGTGTGATTGAGATTTCACCTGTTGCAGTGAGAGGAATTGAAGTCATGTGATGTCATGCACTTGCCTTTCCAATGGGATGGAATCGGACCCATTCCATGGTCGTTGAAACTCGCAGCCTCTGGCCATATCCCTGAAATAATAATTAATTCCTTTTTTAATAAGCTAACTTCTTAATTAAATGATTTAACAAGTATATATACAGTACAATATTTAGTAGGTACGAGGATATATACTATTCGGTAACTATTTGTGATGTCGACAACAATAGTACAATAACATGTACGTATATTTATTTACATAATACATATCATTTGTTAGTTGTTGATAACCTGTGTCTAAGATGCCAAGGATAACGTCCGAGGAAGAAGAGAAATTGGGGAGCGTGTTCGGTTTGACACGAGTTTGGTGTGAGAGAAAATACCAGGAACGAGTTGTGTGGAGCTTCAGAATGGGGTCAGGAAAAACAGACACAACACCAGATTCCTGAGCAATTGCGTTTGCCTCCTCTTTTGATAAACGAGCTGCGAACCCTGAGAAACCATGTTTGTAGTTTCGTACCAGAGCATTCTTGTCCCTTCATTCGCATTCAATTATGTAAACATTTCATCGAATTGATAAATAAGACATGGAATTACGTAAACACCGTAATGGTACCTCGTTAGCACTGAATTAAGAATCTGAGCATGGTCAATCCGAAGAGAACCATTTGTTGAATCCGCAGCTCCCATATAGACTATATAAACTTGTTTGGCGTTGGTATCATGGTTATTGTTACCATTCCCTGCTGATGATAACCTTGATGCTTCAAGAAACAGCAACAGAATGTAGAATAAATGCAACAAAAGTGTGTTCCCTTTCATGTTTTGTCAGCTGGTATTCTCTGCACACTTTGTTGCACTCAGTGGTGTGATATGCATCACCCTCGCATGTCGCTATATATAATGCAATATTGGGTGCTCGATTTGTGTCAGCACTGAGCAGCGATTGCGATTTGCTGTTGAAAACGCGCGATGATAGAATGATTGCATGCTTATTCCTTACGCGAATTGCAATTACCCGTTTAGCACTGAGTCCATGGAAAGTGTTTGATATGAAGATAGAGGAAAATTTTGTTGTTGGTGCCAACAACCGTAATATTCGATAACCAAAAGGAGGTAGCATGCAGTTAGTAACATGTGACGCGGCAATGTCAAGATTATATAAACAACATTGTATTATTGCAGTTAAAGCTGGGAAAAGCATGCTATGAATGTCATTATAAAGGAATTAAGGTAATCTACCTCGCTAATTACACACTCTTTTAGAAATTAAGGGTCCCTTTGGTTTACAGCTTTCGTAAAATTAATTTTAAATGCATAAATATAGTTACCCAATGAACACGGTAACCCAACCATGTCGCCATGTGATTCATCAGAGCGAAAAAGATTCCTTAACCTCCACAGTTACATTCATATTTGTTAGCTTAGCATTCGTGTCCCTGGGATTCATCAATTTTGGTTTCTGTATTTATTTATTTTTAAATTAGAAGTTGTCATAGTACTTTTCCAAATTATAAAATAAATTATTCAAGTTAAAATCATTGTGATTTTAGTCCATAATTAACGCAGTCTATTGTTAATCTCTACACTTTATAATTGTTTTCAAATATTAACTTGTATTAGTTATCTGAATTCCAGTTGAGCTCTTAAATTAAAAAATATATTTTTTTTTCAATTTGATTTAGATAATAATAATATTATTAATAATAATAATAATAATAATAATAATAAATGTCGTAGAATTGTGATAACATTATGTTGTATTAATGGATTGATTTAGATAGATTGTAAAATCAAAATTTTAATTCAAAATTAACATTAGAAAAACCTTAGTTGAATTTAGTTTGGATTAGTAAAAAAAATGTCCCTTTAAATCTTTATTTTTAATTTATTTTAAAAAGCCCATCAATGAAAGATAGAATATTAGTTTTTTAAAATCAAAGTTCCTGTTTCCACAAGGGTCAATTCCTATCCATGTAGGAATTGATTATTTATTACAACATTTTCAAAACATAATTCTTCTATTCTAAAATTGATTATTTCTCAAATGGAATCGATTTCATCAAATAGGAAATTGATTCCTTTCTCTATTTTTTAGCTTACAGAAGATTTTTAGGCGAAAGTTATTTTTCTTTTCAATTTAATCTTTAAAAAATAGTTTGTATTTATAATAATTAGAGGAATCAATATATTATAAACATGAAGCTGGATATTTTATCTTAACACGTTTTTTTTTTTCTTTTAAC
>Ga0209700_102943_pt1 | contig 33523 bp, 31 predicted proteins | sample SiratroredBW_FD_187528 | JGI IMG/M metagenome (GOLD analysis project Ga0209700, IMG submission 187528) | Root nodule microbial communities of legume samples collected from California, USA - Siratro red BW (SPAdes) (version 2) | ecosystem: Host-associated > Plants > Roots > Nodule | place: USA...
TCGTAAACAACTTGTGGGGGCGATGAAGGGTTTCATAGCTCGTGCTAGGGATTAATTTATCATTTCTTTTGTTTACCTTCGAGATGTATTGGGTTGTATTTTCTTATGAGTCAGACTCTCTATTGACAATTTATGTTAATTTTCACGTATTTACTATGCAAGTTTCACACGACCTTATAATTTTCATCTAGTTTAGACGCATTTCATTTTCTTTGCATGTCTTATTGTCATCTAATTCCTTTTATTAAAATAAAAACAACAAAAGCATAATAACGGCAAACATTCCGCGACATCCTTACAGAACACGCGCAAACCGAAAAAAATGGAAGAGTTGAGTGAAAAACAGGAGACGCTCCAGGATGATGTTAACCAAATCAAGGACCAAATGAGCCAGATACTCGAAGCACTAGCTGCTTTACAAAGTGCTAGGGAAACACCTGTGATTAGAAATGAGGAAGTAACCTCCTCCTATCCTCCGGTCTCGCACCCGGTTCATAACAATGTTGTTCAAGGAGGCAAGGTCGTTCACGCTGAATTCCCTCCATACGGTTTGCCTCCAGGTTATACTCCTCCTATGGCAGAATACCCCAGGCAGGAGCACGTGACAATCACTGTACCTGTTAACACTTCAGATCCCCATGTAACAAGTGTAAATACCGCCAAGATGGTTGTTGGACTTGAAATGATCGCGCAACCAAGATTTCAACAAGTGCTAATGGGTTAAACGACACAAACAAAAGCTACAAGTCATGCTATGGCCAAGGGGTAGCCTTCGAGACGGAGGAAGCAAAAAGCAAATTGCAAACTCTTGAAGAGAGGCTCAGAGCTATAGAAGGCGGAGGCCACATGGATTTGGGGATGTAACGGATTTGTGCTTGGCACCGGATGTGATAATTCCCCCTAAGTTCAAAGTGTCAGAGTTTGAGAAGTATAAGGGCACTTCTTGCCCTAAAAACCATCTGACAATGTACTGTAGAAAGATGGCAGCCTACACACACGACGGAAAACTACTAGTCTATTTTTTTCAGGATAGTTTAGCCAGCACAACTTTGAATTGGTACATGCATCTTGAGCCAGCACGCATTCGCTCATTGAGAGATCTGGTGGATGCATTCCTGAAGCAATATAAATACAATGTTGACATGGCTCCCGACAGGTTGCAACTGCAGAATATGTCAAAGAAGGGTTCTGAGACCTTCAAAGAGTATGCTCAAAGGTGGAGGGATTTAGTTGCTCAGGTAGAGCCGCCGTTACATGACAGAGAGATGATGGCCATGTTCATAAACACTTTGCAATCTCCTTTCTATGAACATATGTTGGGCAGCGTTTCTTCCAGTTTTGCTGACATCATTGTCATCGGAGATATAATTGAATTCGGGTTGAAAAGTGGAAAAATTGCATAAGGCCCGCTCGCGGTCGCAAATTCTAGGAAACCCGAGTTCAATTCTACCAAGAGAAAAGAAGGAAAGGTGCAAGCAGCTTCTGCCACTCCTTATTGGGAAAATCACCCTTCACCTCGCTATAGACCAAACTATCTGCAACCTCAGGCTCATCCACCATACATCGCGACAAATGTGTTGGCAAGTCAACCAAGCTTCCCTCGACCACAACCTCCATACCGAGCCCAACCTGTGCCCGGTAATGCCTATCAGCCTAAGCAAGGTTGGAAGAATGAAATAGGTTTTATCCCTAACCAGGGGCCAAGATAGGAGTTTTCCTCAATTCACTCCAATTCCGGTATCCTACACGGATCTCTTGCCAACTCTCCTCCGTAAGGCGCTAGTCGCAGTATGCCCCATGAGACCCTTGCACCCACCTTATCCTAAGAATTACAATGCAAACGCCAAGTGTGATTACCATGGCGAAGCGGTTGGCCATTCAACTGAAGATTGTAAGGCATTCAAGTTTAAGGTACAATCGTTGATCGATTCTGGATGGCTGACCTTCCAAGAAGATAAACCTAGTATCGAGAACAATCCATTGTCAGGACACGCAAGTACTTCAACGAATGCCATCATGGACGAGGAGGGATTTGGCTTGGTGAGAAAGGTTGACAAGATTAAAAGTTCCATGGAAGATGTATTCATGACACTTTGCCAAACTGGTCTGCTAAAAGTTAAATGCCAACAAGGAGGAACATGCAGTTTTCATCCAGATGCGCAACATTCTATTAATGAGTGTTCTGGATTTAAAGATTTGTTACAAGACCTGATTGATCGACACATTCTACAAGTTTGTTACAAAGAGAGAGAAGAGGAAATATGTACACTGCCAGGAGAGGAACCGTTCTCGGCCGGGCCTAAACCGTTAGTGATACATTTCACTAAAACCTCACATGTACCGTCAGGACGACAACCTATTGTGATACATACTCCATCCCCCTTCCCTTACAAGAGTGAGAAAGCAGTGCCTTGGAAATATGGCATCAATCTGCTAAGGAATGAACAAGAATAAAGACAGATAAGGGAGACCCGCAATACCAAAGAACTTGTTGTTGACAACATTGCGGGTATAGGAGGAATGACTAGGAGCGGTCGTCTCTTTATGCTGTTGGAGCTAAGGAATGAGGAAGGTCACAGAAATGGAGTGACCAAGGAGAAGGCGAAAAATTTTCTGAAAGAGAAGGTTCAACAGGTTGAGGAGGAGCCCGAAGGGGAAGCTAAGAAAGAAATATCAGATGCAGAGGCGTGTGAGTTTTTAAAATTTATTCAACAGAATGAATATAAAGTGGTCAACCAGCTAAATCGCATGCCTGCCAGGATCTCGTTGCTTGAGTTGCTGATGCATTCGACCTCCCATCGGAAGCTACTGATGAAGATATTGAGTGGAGCTCATGTGGAGCAAGACATTTCCCTAGACAAGTTTGAAGGGATTGTTAGTCATATCACCGCCAACAATTACCTAAGTTTCACCGAAGATGAGATACCCTCAGAGGGAAGAGGTCACAACAAAGCCTTACATATATCTGTTAAATGCATGAATTATGCCATAGCGCGGGTACTCATTTATAATGGCTCGTCTCTGAATGTAATGCCAAAAACCATGCTGGACAAGCTACCATGTGAAGGAGTGTACATGCGCCCAAGTGTCATAGTTGTAAGAGCTTTCGATGGAAGAAGAAGGGAAGTAATGGGAGAGATTGCGTTGCCGGTACAAATCGGATCTTGCACTTTTCAAGTGGTATTCCAAGTTATGGATATACTCCCGGCATATAGCTGCCTGTTAGGGCGACCCTGGATTCATACCGCTGGTGTGGTACCTTCTACTTTGCACCAAAAACTGAAATTTGTGGTAGATGACAAGCTGATAATAGTCTCCGAAGAAGAAGATCTACTGGTGAGTGGACCACTGTCTACTCGACACATTGAGGCTGCTGAGGAAGCCTTAGAAACTTCTTTCCAAGCCCTGGAGATTGTAGGCGCCGCATATATCGAGCCTTTCAAGTTAAGTCCATACTTGTCAAGTACGTCCTTGATGATAGCAAAGACCATGCTGAAGGAGGGATATAAGTATGGAATGGGACTTGGCAAAGGTGGAAAAGGAGTTATACTCCCATTGGAGCTGGTCGAAAACAAGGGGAGATATGGCTTGGGGTACAAGCCCACCAAAGCAGATAAGAGGAGGATAGTTAAGGAAAGGAAAGAAAGAAGCCTAGCTAGGCAAGAGGGTCGCGAGCCGAAAGCAAAAGGAATTACTTTGTGCGACATCAAGCAGAGCTTCCGAAGCGCAGGATGGATAAATGCTGATCAAGTGGCTGCAATCGAGAAGGAGCTTGGAGATGAAGATTCAAATTTTGTGCGCCCCTGTCCACCAGACGTGCAACTTGGCAACTGGGAATCTGTGAACTTATCCATGGTGTTTACGTGTGATGAAATGTAGTTTTCCTTTTTTAAAAAAAAAGGGGCGAGCCCTTTTGGTTTGACTTAAGACTTTGGCGTTGCTACTTTTATGTTTTGCTTTGATTAAAAGACTCAGTGTTGACTTGAATGCACATTTTCTGTTATAAATTTGTGTTTTTGTGCTATGCTTGTTCTTCTTGTCTATTTATTTTCGTAAACTTGAATAATGCATATTTGTTGATGAAAATTTTGAAAATAACAATGCCAATGTTTCGTGCCCTAATTTTATGCACCCCGTTGATAATACAGAAAATGATTACGAATAAGACTGTGAACCCTCTCCTTAGTTGATGAGATTAGTAGAACAAGATGAAAAAGAAATAAAACCACATCGAGAGGATGTCGAAACAATTAATTTGGGTGAAGAAGATGAAGAAAAGGAAGTTAAAATAGGCACTAATATGACAAAAGAAACACGCGAAAAATTACGTACTCTACTGAAGGAGTTCAAAGACGTTTTCGCTTGGTCATACCAGGATATGCCGGGATGGATTCGGACATAGTGCAACATAGATTGCCTCTCAAACCAGAATGCCCTCCGATCAAACAAAAGTTGAGAAGGATGAAACCGGAAGTGTCTTTGAAAATAAAAGAAGAAGTGGAAAAACAATTCAATGCAGGATTCTTAACCGTAGCCAAATACCCCCAATGGGTGGCGTATGTGGTTGCAGTGCCTAAAAAGGATGGACAAATCAGAATGTGTGTAGATTATCGAGATTTGAATCGGGCCAGCCCCAAGGATGATTTTCCGCTACCACATATCGACACTCTAGTGGACAATACAGCCACTTCCTCACTGTTCTCATTCATGGATGGATTTTCGGGATACAATCAAATTAAGATGGCACCTGAAGACATTGAAAAAACCACCTTCATCACGTTATGGGGAACCTTTTGTTATAAAGTGATGTCATTCGGGCTCAAAAATGTTGGGGCAATGTACGAATGAGCAATGGTGGCTCTTTTCCACGATATGATGCACAAAGAGATCGAAGTTTATGTCGACGATATGATTGCCAAATCTGGATCTGAGGAGGAACACCTTATCAATTTGAAGAAACTATTTGGGAGGTTGAGGAAATTCAAGCTTAGGCTAAACCCAGCTAAATGCACCTTCGACGTGAAATCCGGAAAACTACTAGGCTTCATTGTAAGCCAAAAAGGGATAAAGGTAGATCCGGAAAAGGTGCGTGCAATATTAGAAATGCCACATCTGAGCACAGAAAAAGAAGTGCGTGGCTTTTTGGGACGGTTGAATTACATCGCTAGATTTATCTCCCAATTAACTGCCACTTGTGAGCCGATATTCAAGTTGTTGCGCAAAAACCAAGTCGTGGAATGGAATGAAGACTGTTAGACAGCTTTTGATAAAATCAAGCTATATTTGCAAGAGCTCCCAGTACTGCGTCCGCCAGTTCCTGGGAGACCTCTCATTTTATACCTGACAGTACTAGATGAATCGATGGGTTGTGTTCTACGTCAACATGACGAAACTAGTAGAAAAGAGCATGTCATTTATTATCTAAGCAAGAAGTTCACTAACTGCGAGCGACGTTATTCCTCTCTAGAGCGGACTTGTTGTGCTTTGGCTTAGGCAACTCGTCGGTTAAGGCAGTACATGTTAAGCCATACAACTTGGTTGATATCCAAAATGGATCCAATCAAGTACGTCTTCGAAAAACCTGCTCTCACAGGAAGAATAGCCCGATGACAAATGTTGTTATCCGAATATGACATATTGTATGTCACTCAAAAAGCCATCAAGGGTAGTGCTCTGGCAGACTACCTAGCCCATCAACCCATTGAAGATTACCAACCAATGCAACCTGAGTTTCCAGATGAGGATATTTTTGCGTTGTTCGCTACAGTTGGGGATAATGATGATGAAAATAGATGGACCTTATTCTTTGATGGAGCGTCTAATGCATTAGGTCATGGTATAGGAGCAGTGATTATTTCACCCTTGAAAGAATATATATACCAATGACGGCGAGACTGTGCTTTGATTGCACCAATAACATGGCAGAATACGAGGCTTGTGCTATGGGAATTCAGGCAGCCATAGAATTTAAGGCAAAATCATTAAGCGTATATGGTGATTCCACACTGGTAATACACCACCAGATAAAGGGAGAGTGGGAGACTAGGGATCAAAAATTGATTCCTTATCAAGCATATATTAAAGGATTGGTGGAATATTTCGACGCCATAACATTCCACCACATTCCGCGAAAGGATAACCAGTTGGTTGATGCTCTCGCCACCCTATCGTCCATGTTTGAGCTAAACCAAGAGGGAGAGCTACCAATGATCAAAATGAAAAGCCATGAACATTCGGCTTATTGTCATTTCATTGAGGAAGAGTCAGACGACAAACCTTGGTATTTTGATATCAAGCGATACATCAAAAGCCGAGAATACCCTGAAACCGCCTCCGAAAATGATAAACGAATGCTGAGAAGGTTGGCCTCGAGCTTCGTGTTAAATGGAGATGTACTGTACAAAAGAGGGCATGACATGGTGCTTCTTAGATGTGTCGACGCGAAAGAAGCAGAGTTAATCTTAAAAGAGATTCACAAAGGAGCTTTCGAAACTCACATGAATGGCCATTCCATGTCCAGAAAAAATCATGAGAGCTGGTTATTTTTAGTTGACCATGGAGAATGATTGTTGCGTGCATGTTAGGAAGTGCCATAAATTCCAACTGTATGCAGACAATGTTAATGTCTCGCCAGCAAAATTGAATGTTTTAACTGCACCATGGACTTTCTCTATGTGGGGTATAGATATCATTGGGGCGATAGAGCCAAAGGCAGCGAATGGACATCGTTTCATCCTAGTAGCGATTGACTATTTTACCAAGTGGGTGGAAGCCACTTCTTATGTCAGTGTTACAAGTAAAGTAATAGCAAAGTTCATAAGAAGAGAATTGATATGTAGGTATGGATTACCTAGCAGAATCATTACTGACAATGGCACAAATTTGAACAACAAAGTGATGACAGAGTTGTGTGAGGAATTCAAGATTCACCATCATAATTCTTCTCCTTATCATCCAAAAAGGAATGGGGCAGTCGAGGCAGCGGACAAAAACATAAAGAAGATAATCCAAAAGATGGTGGTAACATATAAAGATTGGCATGAGATGCTTCCGTTTGCCTTGCATGGATATCGTACTTCAGTGCAAACATCTACAGGGGCAACACCTTTCTCGTTGGTATATGGAATGGAGGCAGTATTACCATTTGAGGTTGAGATTCCTTCTCTTAGGGTGTTAATGGAAACCGAATTAAAAGAGGCCTAGTGGGTTCAGGCCCGATATGATCAACTTAACCTTATTGAGGAAAAAAGGTTAGCGGCAATGTGTCATGGGCAATTATACCAAAGAAGGATGAAAAAAGCATTTGACAAGAAAGTCCGTCCTCGAGAATTTCACGAGGGTGACTTAGTAGTGAAGTGGACTCCAAATTATGAAGGTCTCTATGTGGTAAAAAAGGCATTTTCAGGAGGAGCACTGATCTTAACAAAGATGGACGGGGAGGAGTTACCTCTACCAGTTAATTCCGACGCGGTCAAGAAATTTTATGTCTGATATGATTCTGTAATGACGACGTGCTTGTGCAGAAATATTGCTTTTGTTCATGATTTGTATTTGACATCGTTTTTTGTACTTCCGTGTTGTTTTCTTTATAAATTTTAATTTTTCTATTTCTTTAATCTCATTTCGCACATTTTTGTCATGCTGAGTAAAAAAAAGGAAGGAAAGTGAATACCATGGGAGGTTACACAAATTCTCATGTGTTGTCATCAAAAGCAAGTCTTCGAAGGGTGTCGCGGAATCAATAAAAATGAAAGAATTTTTTTGTTTATTTTTTTTTTAGCCAAGCATTGCATGACGAATCATTGTTCACAAATTGTTGAATTCATGAGATTAAAATAAAATAGGGATTTTAAAATTCTTTCAATCTTCTAATAAGGGGCAAAAGCAGACAATTTCCAATGAAACATTTGCATGCATGTTGTTTGAAATTCTCTGGCTTCTCCTCATCTCCAAAATCTCAAAATAAAAGGATTCATCCCAGTAGCTTTCACCATCGCCCGGAACGACAAACCAAGAGTACCATACTGAAAAAGTCAGGATTCTCTCGGTTGGCCAAATGGTTGACCTTTAACCTCCAGGGACGGTCAAATAATGAAAGTCCGCTAGATTGAAAACTTGTGAAGGCAGTCTAGGCAAAAGAAAGAACAATAAAGCAAAGGAATATATAAAAAAAATGATGAAAAATGGAAAATGACATGTGTTGGGAGGCATTGAATCTTGTTTCAGGGTTAACCTTTTTGAAAATAAAGCAATAATGATTTGAAATGATGTGGCCATGTTTCTTTATCCGAAAAAAATTCAAATCCTTTGTACCCTTCTTGAGCCGGCAAAATATATATAGTTCTTCTCAAAATTACCCAAGCAAGGATCATCACTAAGATAAAACTCAACTCAAGGTACACATCAAAAAGCTCGTAAAATTCAATGAAAAAGTTCTCAAAAGATGATGTGAATTCACAATAAGAAATATTATCACAAAGTGATGAAAAGCAAAAAATGTTGAACAAAAAATGAAGAGAAGGAAATGCTATAAAAGAAAACCTTGATTGTTTTACACCACACTTGGCTGATGATCTTTGTGTCAAAAAAAAAACAAGAAAAGAAAAAAACCTTAAATAGTTTTGAGCCTTCATATCTTTTCTTGGCAACCTTTTAACCCCTGGCCACGTTACAAGCCTAATAAAGCCCACATAGGAATGGTTGCTCTGATTTTCAAAAAGCTTAACCCTGTGACAAGAGGACATAACTAACAACTCGGTTGAGAAAAGAAAAAGAAACAATAACAAAAAAGAAAGTTGTTTGAAAAGCTCCTGTCTGACGACATTCCTCTATAAACTGGTAAGTCAAACGAAAGCGGACCAAGTGAGAGAAACCCTATACTGGGGCAATCCTTTCCTTCCACCTCATAAAAGCCGAGCCACCTTCCATTGAAACCTTGTCATCTTCCCTATACATTTAAACTGGGGTAAATTCCATTTGTTTTTCCCTTTTGGGGATGCAATTTTCCCTATATGATGCTGCACTAGTCAATCTTCATCAGACCCAATTATCCATTCTACCATTCAAATATGCAATCCATTTTTTCACCTAACCTCACCCCAACACACCAAAATTGGAGCAATCGTGCTTCGCATGTATATCTTGCATAGAATTTTCCTTTTATAGGGGCATGCGAATGATAACATATCTAACAAATCTCATTTTCTTCTCAAACCTCATCAACCTTCTATCCCACATATTCAAGCACATGCATTAAAATGTTTTAAAGGAAAAAGTCAATAATGCCCTAATTTTAACAATAACATCAGGATTCGTAACATCCCTCATTTTTCAAAAACAAAATTTTGATGTCAAATGAATTCAATGATAGCAAAGAAAACAATTGATTCTAAATGTCAACAAAAAAAAACAAAACTAAAAAAATAAAGTTTCATGCATTCATCCAGGTACGTTCATAACCAAAAAATAGAACTTCATGCATCAATATGCGCAAATTCAAAATTTTCATGCATTCAAAAATGCATTTTCTCAAATAATTTCATGCATCAATATAGGCAAACTCAAAATTTCACACATTCATGCACTCTCAAAAATTTTCATTCTCAAGAAATCCATGCATTCATATATGCATTTTCACATTTTCATGCAAAAGAAACTCAAAGTTTCATGCATCTTTCATAAAAAAGAAACTATGGTCGTGATCCTCTCCACATGGTCAAGATCTCAACTTTTCAAAAGGTGATTTGTGACCCTCTCGGCATAGCTAAGGTCTCAATCTCACATTTCTTTTCAAAAATGGTTTGAGACCGTCTCGATACAAGGTCTCAAGTGAAGTTACGGTGATCCTCTCGATACAAGATCCCGGTCTTATGTTGTTAGGTGTAGCTCGCTGGTTCGCTATCAACCTTATGTTTGAAGCGATGATCCTCTCGACACAGTCAAGATCTCGGATTTTCAACGAATATATTACCCACTCGGCTTTGCCAAGGTCTTTACAAAGATTCAAATTCGTAAAAGTGTTCTTCCAGATTTTGACGATCACATTTTGTTCGTCTGTGTGTAATGGTATGTTATCAAGGTCACAACCTCATAATGGTATGGGACTGTCTCGATGTCATCAAGATCTCAACCTTTTAGAAGAAATGGCATGACCCTCTCAACTCAGTCCAAGGTCTCAACCTCAACTTTGCACCATGTGATAGTTTGTACCTGTGCAACTCAGTCCAAGGTTTTGACCTCAACTTTTCAACACTTAGTAGTTCGTAATCCCCTCAGCTCAGTCCAAGGTTTCGACCTCACTTTCCCCTTTCCAGTCTCTCAATGATGACCTTTCTTTTGGGTCATGGTCTAGATATTTGGAATTTTCTTTCTATTTCTCTTCTTGTTCAAACCGGACAAAATTAATGTTTCTGTCTTTACTTAACTTTTACTTTCATAATATGAAAATTTAATTTTCAAATTATCGAGTAAAGGTAAGGTAAAGAAGGGCAGCTGTCAACACCTAATTTTGTCTGGATTTATTTAATTTCTAAAAATATTAATAATAAAAAGTTTCTCTTTTAATTAGAATTTTGGATTTTTGTTCTTATATTCTTTCATTTTTAGAATACAAAAATAAGTAATGATGTAGTTTAATTTCTCTTTTTACCTCTTTCTCATTTTGGGAAAGATGAGATAGTAAAAAGAAAAATTTTACTCTTATCATTTTGTTAGTTTTACTTTCTCAAAATAATAATCAAACAATTTTTTTTTCTTTTCCATGTATATAATTTTGTTTTACAAAAAATATTAAAATTAAAAAATAACGAAAAGGGGAGATTCAATTGGAGGATCCTCTTTCCTTTTTTTGGCTAAATTCAGTGAGGATCCTCCCTTTGCCAGTTACGCCCTCAGCCCTCCAAACCTTGTTCATGCTTCTGCCCCTTGCAGTGCTTCCGTCTGCTACCTACTGCCTGCAATGCTTCCATGTAATGTTGCCCTCAGCAAAGCCACCTCCTACAATAAAAATTTCCCCATCCTAACAAATTGTCCCCTGCCAACCTTCCTGCTTCTGCCAAACATCTCAACAAAATGGCTTTGTCCCTTCAAACACCTGCCCAAGTCAACCCTCCAACGGGTCTTTTCCTGCTGAGAAGGCTCCTTCTTTTAAATCTCAGGACAGGGGCTCCCATAACAACAATTTTTCCCTCCTCTGGAGCTCTCATTTCAGACATTTGAAAAGCCCCTCTTTCTCTAATCACTGCTCGGAAAATCTGAAAAACTCAATAAAGGATTGTAGTGGAGAAAAGAAAGAGCAACAAGGGAAGAGAACGAGGCATAGAGCAATAGAGAAAAGAAAGAGCAACAAAGAAAGGCAACGACACATAAGGTTGGTAATTTACTTACTCTGTCATTAGTTTTACTGTTTCATTATCAGAATATTGCATTGTTACACATACATATTGCACATTGTCCTGCACCATGCACTCACCAAATAAAACAATGACTAGCAAGACATCAAAAGTAATGCTTAAAATTGAAAAAAGAATCACAAAGTTCTCGGATCTGAGCCATCATCCCTAAGCCATTTTGCTATCCACACATACCCGACACCCAAAGTCATCCTCAAATCTTCCAAACGCCGTACACACACAATGATGCTCACCAAAAACAGTATTGGATTCAACAAAATAGTTACCCAAAGACCATGTCATCTTCTCCATCCACTAGTGAATCGCCCCACCTCACTTTTTCTCGATCCATTATGCGTCATGACTCACCATCATCGCTCACTGCAATTCTTGAACTCCGATGAGTCGCTCCTCTATTTCCAAGTCGTCGCACCCGTAAGGCCTTCGCCTTCACGCGAAGCCCCTTTTACCAGCGTTGCTGCAGAGCGGAGAAGCCCTGCCATCTTTGTAACCAGTCCCCACAACCTCCAATCTCGTTACCCACTTCACCATCGAGTCACCCATCAAAACCATAGCCCCACGTTCTCCATCTGCGCCTCTCCCGCCGGCGAGCTAGCCCACCGAAAGTGACACCACTTCTCTCAATCTTAGCCACCGCCAAACCACGAGCCAAGCCACCTCCAAACTCCATCATAATCACTGCCAAGCAACCATTTATGTTTGCGCCGCTGCCCATCTCCGTTCTCCAAAGCCATTATTTGTCACTATGTCTCTTTCTTGTCCGAGCCCCTTTTGCTCGCGCCGCCACCTCACGTTCCCATAACACCAACCTTCTCCCACCATCGCTTGCGAACACCGATGCCACCATCGTCATTATCGCATCGCTACCGGAGATTTCCTCACTATCTGAGAAGCGTCTTGTGCCTCTTAGGTTCACTCACGTGAAAATTTTCTTAATCTGGTTTTCCCTTTTGAAACTGTGCACCAGCAGCCACGTTCATTTCCTATCTCATAACCTAATTTGATTAGCGTAATAATAAAAAATAATAAAAAGTTAAAAGCTTTGGCTTGACATTTTGACTAAAGGAATAAAAATCAGCAAAGTTGAGATATTGAAGTGGGCATTTGAATTAAGCAGTGGCCGTGGCATTGTGTGATTGGGCAAAATATTTTAATTGTTGAGGCACCGAATATTGCAAAGGCGGTGGAAGGGTATGTGCACGTTGGGGTTTTCTTTAAAAAAATTAAGTTCAATGCATTTAAAGTTTCCATACATCTCACTTTTTTTATAGTTTTTTTTTATATAATAAAAAAGGAAGGGAACTTGGATTTTAGTACTTTTTCCTTGTAACATCATTGTATTATGGGACTCACTTAGACACCTAATATTTCTATCAATTTGTTTTTTTTTTTAAAATAAACTATCGTTATTAAAAAAACAATTCTCATTTTTTTATTATTTTTTTATCTAAAATTTGTAAGATTTTAAGAAAAACATAGAATAGAGAAAAATATAAAGGATTTTATTTTCTTTTCTTTTGGACTTATTTTTAAGATAATTTCGATTAAACTTCAAATGACTGTACGCATCATGCGGGTTTTAATTCGAAAAACGTTTCGTTTAGATAATCAAAGGACTGTACACATCAAGCGATATCCAAAATGATTCACTTGTTTTCACAGACTTGCCTTATCTGTTTTCTGTTTTTCCATAGTTTTCCATAAAAATTATGGTGGCGACTCCTCTGTTTTAAAATCATTTTTATTATCTTTTTTGGATCGTCGTCTTCGTCGTGATCCCGGTTGCGACACACCTTCAAACGATCTACTCATTAATATTCAGGACCCTTTTTAGTATCTCTAGTATGTCTCGTGTTTTTTTCGTGTGTCCATCCACTTGCTCACTATGCATGTTTATACTAATTCTAGTCAGCCCACTCTTAATTCAAATTTTAAATCCCTTAATTCCTAATTATTCCCACTTAATTATAATTTGTGAACTGCCAATTGATTATTCTCTTTTAATTCAGATTCAAATCTATTAATTCCTAATTGTCCCCACTTATGACACCAACTGACTGTTAAATCTCAAGGACTAATAACCCACACTGAAAAATTGGCAGAATTGTACCATTATTGAAGTTATGGCATCATAACCTCCCATATATATAATCAAATTTGAAAATAAATGAATATGGAAAATAAATGGGGAATATTAGAGATAATGTGGCTGAAACATTTTATTATTATTTTTTAATTCGTTTTTTTCTTTATTGTTTTTCCATTTTTACATTTATTGAAAGCAACCAAAATAACACAACAATAGAAATAGATACTTAAACCCTTTTTTTATTTTATTTTAATATTATTATTATTTTGAAATATATATTTATTATCATTATTTTTTCTACTTTTCAAAAAATAAACAAATTATCTAATTACTATTTTAGAACATTAATCAAATGGAGCCTGTAAAATAAAAAGGATGAGCATAACAATTGAAAAAGAAAATGCATCAATTATTAGACAATCAACATTTAATTAAAAATCATTAGCATTTAATCACTATTAAGCAGAAAATCGTTTGCAATTAATCAGAATAATAATCAGATCAACTATTTAAATTTCTAGCCTTTCTAATTTTTTAAAATTTATTTTCAATTAATTTTCGTATCATTAATGAGCATCAGAAAAGGGAAGCAAAGAGAGGATGTGACATGGCAACACTTTAATGACAATTTTATTTTTATTATTATTATTATTATTTTAACAAAATTTTTAATAGACTGATTTTCTTTACTTCTTTTTCCTTTTTTATGAATTTTATTTTAACTTTATTCATAAAATAGGATGGAACCAAAACTCTTTTTTATTTAAATAATAACACACATTTTTATTTTAATTTTATATTGTTTTATATTTTGGAATAATTTTATTTGTCCGGACGAAATTGGGTGTTGACATCCACCAAAACATAGTATATCCTTGAAAGCTCAAAATAGTTAGGGACACCCTCCTTTCATGATCCACTTGGTTGCACTCAAATATTTGCTCTAGGTTCATCTCTCAATCTAAATATTCTTCAATACTTTTATTTTCATATAAGGTAACTTTTCATATTTTCATGAAGAAAAAATTATGTAGATAAGCTTGATAATTTTTGGGTTAAGGAAAAATTAGACTTTAAGTATCTTTTATTACTATTACTAATAATAATAATAATATTAATAATAATAATAATAGTAATAATATTAATAATAATATTATTATTATTATTATTATTAATATTATTATATTATTATTATTATTATTATTATTATTGTTATTATTATTATTATTATTATTGATATTATTATAACTATTATTATTATTATTATTATTAATATTGTTACTATTATTATTACTATTATATTTATTATTATTATTATTAACAGTAATATTAGTATTGTTATTATTATTATTATTATTATTATTATTATTATTATTATTATTATTATTATTATTATTATTATTATTATTGTTGTTGTTGTTGTTGTTGTTGTTCTTATTTTTATTATTATTATTATTGTTATTATTATTGTTGTTGTTGTTGTTGTTGTTGCTCTTATTTTTATTATTATAATTATTGTTATTATTAATATTATTTGTGGCTGAATATGTGACCGAGTATATGACTGAATTTGTGACCGAATTAGTGACCGAATCAGTGACTGAATCTGTAACCGAATTAGTAACTAATTTTTTAGTCACTATTTCGGTCACTAATAGTGTCCAAATTGTTTCAGTCACTGATAGTGACCAAAAAAATCGATCACTATTCAGCAATTTTCTAGTAGTGTATGAAATGTTATCAAAGTTGAGATGTGTTAGCCTGTTTTTGCTAATGATGGCAAGTGAGTCAGTCGCAAACGTAAGTAATAAATATCATTCTTTCCCAAAGGATGTGTGCAATATAATACAATAGTTACAATTATAATAAAACTAGATTGAATAACATTTCCATGATTTGAGTTTGTGTGCAGAAATTAAAATAAAATTTAATATTTTTATTAACAATTGAGTTGCAAAAAAGGATTAAATATGAATAATATGAGTTGTTAGGGTTAGAGTTCATCAATCCTACTTTTCATACATAAAAACATTTACTTTTTTCTAGACAATAATTAATGTCAACCTACAATTTTACCCAAACCTTAATTCCTTAGATGAATAAGCCTAAATTTATCTATTAATTGTCAAATACTTGATCAATTATATAAATAAAACTTGTAATGGCCACAAGAGTCTTAAGACAACAAGTGAATCCTGCTCTCTTCCTATGCACAAGCTTTCATTTAGTATTTAATTGAATTCCCGATTACATAAGATATGTTCCCAATACCTAAAGAATCAAAGATCAAGTCACGAATCAACACGACATGCAATAACTGTAGAATTAAAATACCAATATATTGAAAGGAATGACATAAATATGAAAATCATAATGAGAGTTTAAAAAGGTAAATTCTAATCTCCAACCACAATGGATATTTTAGTTTCTCATAATCATGAAGAAGCCAAACATTATAAAGAATAATGAAAAGTAAGTAATTACTCCCAAAGAAGCCTAAAGTTGTTTTCAATTGCCAATTCTACTCCTTGACGGCTCAAGATGTCTAGTGTTAATGCAGAGAAAATATTAGATAATATTAGAAATTCGACGCTCATGCTTGGCTCAACCGTAGTGGCGCCAAGCGCAACTAGGGTCTGTTGTTGTTTTAGACTTCTAGGCCAATTGAACTGGCCCGGGCTCAAGTCACCTATACTAGGCGCATCTCCACTAAATTGATTTCAAGTTTTCTCAAGTCGACCTCAGATTCTGACGTTGGGCTTGAGTTGTTTTACATTAAATTGTTCTTTAATCACTCATCTTCAGAGTTTCAATCCTTCTTTTCTTAATTTAATGTTTTCCTGTTTATTTTTAAGTAAAATAATATGAATTAGGAATCAAATTCATTTTCTGACTCTCATAATTAATTATTAATAAAAATTAACTAAAATTAAAATTAAACAAATTCAAAACTTAAAAATAATTGATTTATTATAAAACATAATCTAAAAATATCAAATAAGTCATCTATATCAAGATGCAATAGTTTAAGTTTATAATGACATCTAACCTAAGTTTATAAAAAAAATAAAATAAAATAAATTTCAGCTGAGAAATCATATATTTTTATATTTAACGTTATATGCTAGTCACTTCTATATTTAACGTTATGTTAGTGATGACGTGTCTTAGTATTTTGTATGATAGTGTAATTATTCATATAAATTTCTTCTAATTAGAAAAAAAGATATTTTTTTTTATATATTTTAAACTGTTTCATTTTAATTTTCATACGTGACATTTTATTATCTTCTATTTTTTTCACATATTACTTTAATTTTTTTTAATTCATCTAATCAAAAATGGTTTATAGTGACAAATCAAAATATTTTTGAATATATGAATGAAAAAAAGTTAACTATAATAACTAAATAAGTAATTATACTCTTAAAGATATTTGAAAGTTCTAACATGTACAAGGTCACGTATGCATGGTTAAGTTCACCCACTTCAAAACAAAACAAACCCACCTAACAAAGGACAAATTTTTTTCTCCAAATTCACTTAATCATTATTTCCATAACCTAAATCAAAACTCGGCAAACAAATAACTTGAGAGAGATTCGGGATGTGTACGTGTTTAACATGATTGTTACAAATATCTAATCGTCACGTTTCAGAAGAAAGTGTCAATTTCTTGTGACATTTAATTAATATTTTGCTATCACAATTTCAGGTTGAAAAATCTGCTTACCAATCTGACTTTGAGAACATCAACACCTACTTCCCATTGATCCGTACAATTTTTTTACTAATAAGTGCCAGAAATGTGGAACAGCATCACACCTTTATCACTAAACTCCAAGTTGGTGTTGGATACACATTACTTTCACCTTTTTATAGTGAATTTTGGTGGCAGACATGAGGGTTAGAAGAAGGTTCATTCTTAGTTAATTCTTATGGAGCATGTCATGTTGCAACATGTTTAAATATTAAACATTGTGTGTATGTATCACACTCTTGTTATTTAGTTTAAGAGTTTGGCCTAGCCGACACACAGAACATTCAGTGAACTTCTATATAGTGTGTTGAATTAATACAAGTTATAAAATATTAATTTCAATATATATATATAAATCACGATAAAGAGACAAATAAAGGAGGAAAATATTATGCTGCTAGAACCCTCTTTCCGCAGTGTGTTCTTAGAATACCTTTCGACAATTTTCTACTAAACGCTTATGGAGAGAAAATAAAATACTATTAATCAACTATTGTTTAACATAATAAAAAGTCATTCTTTATATATATATATATATATATATATATATATATATATATATATATATATATATATATATATATTTACTGAAAAATAGTGTTGTTCTTTAAAGATGAAAAAAATTATATTTTTTTTTATCTTTCAAAAACCGGTTTTCAAGTTATCGATGAAAATCGAAATAAAATTCATTTACAAAAGATTTTTTAAAATTCAAGTCAATAAATTGAGCCAATAATTTTTTAAGAACTAATATAGAGTAGTACTTAAGTAAACACAAAAACATAATCAAAATAAATAAAAGATATCAAGAAGTAGACTTTAAGCCTAACTCAATCTTATGAAACTGACTTGTAAGATGAGGTTTGTACTCAATTATAAATTATTGAAATACCTCATTTCTAGTCTATGTAAGATCTCCGACACACCTCCTCACACCGAAACTTCTCAATTCGAACGTGAAACTTATATATAAAGATGACTTGATAGCAATCTAATAGCGAGTCTTGATAGGCCCAACAACCTTACTAATTAGGTAATAATTTCGTGCTAAAGACGATTGTGAGACAACTATTGTTTCATTTAGCAGGTTTTTATTTGAATAAAACTATTGTTAAGTATATTAAGTCACCTATTATCGGGTCAACCTTAACACACACGTTAGAAAACTTTGAGAATGTATTAAAAATCTAACATTGACTAGATTAATACTAATCTCTTAAAAAATAAAATTCCCTTGGATAATACAAAATCAATTTAATGATCATGCATCTTTCAATTGATTTTCTTCATACATAAACCTAAAATTGAAAATACAATTGCATGCACTTAACAAACAATCATATTATCACGCCATATTAGTAAATATTTCTTTTTATTTGTTTAAGCCAAAGTATATTCATATGAATATTCATATATATATTTATATATCAGTCAGTGAACATCTATATACTTGTTTTGTTTAAGTGTGGATTAGTTCTTAGGTGATAATGAAATGAAAAAAGTGATTTCTGGAAAATGCTAAATTAGAAAAGGATAGAGATGGGTCAAATTTGTGAGTGCTAGCATCCTTTTTTATTCATCATCCCTTGAAAAGTTATGTGTTGTTTTCTGAAGTGGATTGTTTTGTGGACAAAGACATTCATGTCTTGCCGAATCACCTTTCTCGTGATTCACTTTTCGTGTTTCACATCGTAGCCCAAGTGGAACATTCAAATTCAGTTCATTTGGACACAGTATGGTTTTTAGAAAATTTAAAGAAAAATGTGAAAAATGAAAGAAACTTCGCTTTCAAAGGTCAAACCAAGCCACTATCATCGCTTGCTATTATGGCACGTTGAGTGGAGTTATTACTGCTTGTGTTAAACTTGATTAATATAATATTTTTGTGCCTCTAACTCGAATAATACCTTTGCTTTAATAAACTTTTAGTAAAGCTATTAACTCAGTTTAGTTAAAAGTGTTCCCCCACTAATAAAGTTGTAAGAACATTAATTTCCTATGAAAGTTTATGTGTGCCATAAAAGCTTTTTCCTCAACATGAACTGAATTGAGAAAGGGGCTTTTTAACTTTGTGTGCCATGAAAACTCATGTTCGTGAACGTTGAATTCGTATGATGAATTAGTTCTTTATCATGAAAATATATATATATATATATATATATATATATATATATATATATATATATATATATATATATATATATAAAGTTACATATCTCACTACATAAAGTTTCAAAATCTGTTTGTTTTGATGTAAATGAGAATTCACTTTGCTTAAAACAGAAGGAAGCAATATTTTTATTTATTTTACGTATGATATAGATTTTTCATATTAAACTATTAACCAAACCAAATACTAACTCGCATATAAACTGTAGCTTGGTATCAGTATGGTTTAGGTATGTTTACATTTTTTTAGTTCTTATAAAATTATTTTATTAAGTATGGAGATTAAAAAGAAATTTTTTCTTAAGAAAAAATAAATAAAAAATTGGTTTAATTTTAGTAATTCAAAAAATTATTTTATTGGAAATGGTTTTATTTTACACCATATGTGGAAAGATGAAAGTGGGCAATGCTATAATGCATGTAGCATTGTTAAATGACCTATAAACTAATCTTAAAACACAAACTTATCTTCTTCATCTCAATCCAACAAGAAGAGTGATCAGAACATCACGAACGGGTTGATGATTGTACTCGTTGCAAACATTTCGAGTTTATAATCATTGATTCTTTATTTAAAAAGTTTAAGCATGTTGGACACTATTGAATTATTTACCTCAACTCTACTTGTGCATCTTATTAAATATGATTGATTTTAAATATAAATATTATTATCATAATATTGTTATGAACTTATTTAATAATTACCAGTTAAACTCTTATTGTATTTGATATTTTATTTTAAGTGCAGCGTTATATGAATATAAGTTGTATATTTGGTCAAATACTATAGAATTATAAAAAAATAAAAATTATTAACAAGACAAATCTATTAAAAATACTTAAAATTTATTGATAAATTGATTGTATGTAAATTTACTGACGAATTTTTGAATCCATCGATATTTATTGACGGATTTTCAACTGATTTTTGATCTGCCTGTAATTACTGACAGATCAAAAATCTGTCAATAAATTCGTCGATAATGATATTTTATCGACGGATAAAGTTCTGTCGATAAAATTTCATGAATAATTTATAATGAATATTATATAAGTTAATATGAGAACTAATTCAATTATTAGTAATATTTATAAATTTCAATTAAAATATAATCTAGTGTTTTTTATTCTATTAGATTGTTCAGTGTAAATAATCTTTTTATCAGTTTGAATAATTACTAATCACTTGAATGATACAAACATTAAAACATCAAAAATTGCAGCCTTTCAAACTTTAAGTCATAAAAACAGTCCAATGTTCTATATCTACAATAAATGTTATAATTTGAACACATGTATAGAACCAACAAAATAATAAATTTCACAAAACAAAAAATATACCAATTCAAAATAAACCAATTTTATTTATTCTAACTACTTTTAAGCATCAAATGAAAGCTATTTGTACATAAATACATTGAATCGCTAGTATTTTGAAATACGCTTGTTCACTACTAAAAAAGGTAAAAAAAAAACAATACACAAAATGATTTAAGACAGTTACTTTAATTATAAAAATATTCTATAATCTGATCATCCTTATTCAAGGACATCATTTAGTAAATCGATGATAATAGTAAATCAATTCCAAAAGTATTCAATAACAAGGATTAATTTTCGTTATATTTTCTTTCCGTTCACGCAATAATCAGAAAAGAGATAAAATAATATCAAAATCTTTAGAGATTTAGAAAAGCACGCACAATAAACCAAAACATTTATAAGTACTTAAACCAGTTGATATATGAACTATCCCAATTAATTGAATACGTTCATAGAAGGATTTAAGTTCAGAAAAGGAAAAAAATCTCTAGAAAAAAAAACTTATTCAAAAACTAAATTCTGATTAAAATAATTATACATATCCATCTACTAGCTCCTGAAACCTATTTGAGAAAATGATAAAATCCAGTTTAGAAAACTAAAAAAAAAACAATAGAGACTTTAAAAAGAATTTGAAAAGATAATAAATTTAAAATGAACTTATTATCTTTTTAAAATTGGTAAATGTAAAATTGAATATCTTTTAACAGTAAAAAAGTAAAAAAAAAAAATCAGTTATTCAGTATTATTTTTATAAAAATCACCAATTCTCTTTCTAAAAATGTGTTCTTTTCCCTTTTCTCTATTTTCTCTCTAAACTTGTGCATTTCTTTCTTATCAACTTAACAATCTAAAGTCACTCTTAGATCCTAGCGTTGAGTAGAGAAAAAGTGTTCAATCACAATCTTAGATTGAGTTAACTATCTTTGAGATCCTTAAATTTTTAGAACTCTTTGTAAATTCAGTTAAGGAAAGCTAGTTAGAATGTTGTTAATAGATATTATAATGATTTATTTTATTAAATATGAATTGGATGAATTTGAATTAAATGGAATGAATGTTTATGTATGATATGATGTAGTATCAATGCTTGTGAATAATATGAAATGGTGATCGAGACATATTATTTTTAGGAAAGAATATACTTGTGTTGAGATTGTTATGATGTGCATTGTTTGGAGATTTGATCTAAGGAGGTACCTGACTCTACTAGTACATTAGATTCATATAGATGAAAATTATCAAGTGGTGAGAGTCGAATTAGGTTCATATGACAATGTCAGAGGTTTGAAATACGAGGAATAAGACGTATAGATTAATCTTTGTGCATATGGAAACTGTATCTGAGGTTTAAAATAGGAATTGATTAGAATAGATTGTATATCTAAGGTTTTGAAATAGGAAGTGATCGAAACAGATGAATGGTATATGACAGGTGCAAAACTCTGGGTCTAACTCAATGCACAAGTCCTTCAGAAGTAGAGAGTCTAGCGTCATTGTATATGAAATTCGTATATGTATGATGAGTTATTGTAAAGAAGTAATAATGACAATGTGATGTGTGAGATGAATTGTGAAAGCTTGATTTGTTATAGTTTGATTGAGATAGAAATTTAATTTATGAAAATATATTTTTAAAACTCTCTATCTTATTCTTCTTTGTACGTGGTGTTTATTTTGTTTTTAAATCTGCGATGATAACAAGAATGAATCCCAATAAAATGATAGAGAAGTTTAATTTAATTTAATTTTACAATTATATAAAGATAATTTTTATTAAATCTTATATAAATAAGTATATTTTAAAAATATATTATATATAATAAATATACAAATATTCATATTTAAGTTTATTATATAATTTCTATATAATAAAGTTAATGTTACGATAAACAGGTTAGAATAATGATTATAACTATTATATTTTTCATATTAATCATATTTTTTATAAATGAATGGCTAAATAAATATTTTTTTATAAAAAGATATCATGTTTTTTATACATATTAAACTTAATGTAACTTATTCAATAAGAAAATAAGGAGACCTGAATTTTTTATTTAAAATAATTTATGCATTTAAAAGATTAAAATTAATATTTCTTACTTATTATTAAATAAACAACGGCAACCGACTGCTACATTGTTTTTGGTCTCATCTTTAAATCTTTTCCAATGAATAAAATGTATATATATCTCTCTATATATATATATTTATATAAACAAAAATTATAGATGTGAGTGCGTTGAACTTTCTAGTTATTAGCCCTGTAGGTTTTGTAATTCGCCTCGGATATAATTAATAATTAATTTGTTAGTTTCTAGTGATGAAATTAATTTGATATATTTTGAGATTGTATTGAATTATATTATGGTATAAATACATTTTTAAATAATAATGTATTAATAAAATATTTTTTAATTTAATGAATAATGTTATAGTATATTTATAATAGTTCTAATAAAAATTCGAATTTAATAAACAAAACTTGTGCCCCAATTTCACTATCAAATCCGTACATGAGAAAGTGAAGCATAGAATTAGCGGATAAACACTAGGGTACGTGAAAGCTATCACTAGCTAAAGCTTATCCCATTACATTATTACTAGCAAGTACGGGGATGGCAGACATAGTCACTAATCTTTTTCTCCTCTAAAGTTGAGTCATTTTTAAAAAAAGTACGTGAAAGCTATCACTAGCTAAAGCTTATCCCATTACATTATTACTAGCAAGTACGGGGATGGCAGACATAGTCACTGATCTTTTTCTCCTCTAAAGTTAAGTCATTTTTAAAAAGAAAATACAAAGATTGAATGTAAAATAATGTTAAATAGATAATAAAAATATTTGAAAATTAAAAAGAGTACTAGTTATTACAAGTAAATAAATAAACATATGATGTAAAACAAAAATTAAAATAAAAAATAAAATCTAATCTCACCGTAGTAGATACTATAATATTGAGAAATGGTAAATGTAAAGTAAAATATTAAAAAGAAATATAAAATATTAGATTAAGATATACTAGTAACATTTAATAATTTGTTTTCTCATTATTTCTGGAATATTTTTAATTTTTTTAATTCTTTAAATTGCTCTTATTTTTAGAATTTTAATTTTAATTTCACAGGATCGGAATTAATAATAAAAAGAAGATAATAAAGATAGTAATGAAAACTTACATGAATACAACAATTCTAAAAACACTTTATTTAAAAGCTTTTATTAAAATAAGAGTACATTACAAGGCAAATTTCTTCACACTTTATTTCGTTCTGCCTTCACTACTAGTAAAGGCTCTCTTATATAAAAAAAAAAAAAAAAACTACATAACTAGTAAACAAAACATACTATTCCTACTTTAATAATTACACAGAGAAATATTTATTTTAATAATTACATTTTTTACTTCTTTTTACAATAATACATGTAATGACAAAATAACCTTTATATCTCATCATGTTTTATGTCTCTTCATATTTTATGTCTCATCATGTTTTATGTCTATTCATTCATAATACATATCTTCATTATGCAGATAAGGATTTGACTGTGATGATCCTTCATCTGAACTGTTGTTAGCATAATCGTGTAATGATGCAGCCTTTTCTAGAGTTTTCTCAAACTCTTCTTTTGACGAGGATGATGCTAATGTGGCCATTATCTTCTGGTTATTAGACAAAAATAATGATTCTTTGTTGATGGATGATGACATTTCTGGCTTCTTTTCTGAATGATACTTTATCCAGTCTTGTACTTTGGTGATGCTGATTATATCATTGTTGAACTTCTTCCATCATTTTAACCTTAATCTTCTGGATAATAATTTTATGTCGACTTCTTCATACAAATTAGTTATGGTATAATCCCAAGCTAATATCCAAGTAATAGACTAGGAGGCAACAAAAGATATTAACCTATATCCGGGCACAAATGTAGACTGTGCCCAGAAATAGTTATGTACTTCTGTTACTTTATGTGGGAATAATGATGGTAAAGGTCCAAAATCTCTGAACCATTTAATAAACTATTTTGGAAATTTTAATGAGATTCCTTTCTTAAACCAGATGAACCATGAGTGTTTTTCTAGAATAAGATAAAGAACATTGTTCCATGTGTCTATGTAATCATAATACGAATAGAGTAAACTGTCCGGAAAAGGATTTGGTGCTATGTAATGGTTGGTTCCATTCTTGAGGAGTCATACTGTGGAGTATTTTTATTTTAGAATATATGATGGTTCCTTCTTTATCTAGGGTATGAGATATTTCTATTGAATTTGTGTCTACAAGGATAAATTCATAAAAGATTATAGTTTTAAGTATGTTTTGAGGAGGATAATGGAAGGTACTAGGAAATAAGTCTTTTGCTATTTTTGTAGGGTTTTCTTTAATCCATTCTTTTCTAGGGTTACGAAAGGTAAAGTGTCTGGCTTGATAAGGTATTATCTATATTCTAATGAAATATCATTTTCTTTTAATAATTGTATCTCTTGTTTAAGATTTTTTATTTCTTCTTGTAAATCTTTTATAGTTATATTTTGATTAGGAACTTTAAATCTTTTATAAATATCTTTTATATTTATGTGTTCTATATGTTCTCTTACTTATTCACTTTTTATGATTAAATTATTTAGTTGTGATAAAAATTCATCTTTTAATAGTGAGTCTTCTAATTTATCTATAATAGATATTAAAGTGTTTGTCTAATCTTTATTTAACATATTTATATTTTTATCATTGATACAGTTTTCACAACTACATAATCCTGGTCCTAAATAATAATCTTCTTCACTTTCTTTTGAATATTCAGTATTATTATCTGATTCTATTTGTTCTACTTCTAATTCATTCTCTTCTTCCTCTGATGTGTTATCAATTTCTTCTGATTTTGAATTTATGAGAATATTTAACAAATTTTTCTTTAATTCTTCATCTTCTATTTAATTTATTTTCTTAGCTACTTTACAACTATTTGCGTAATGACCTGACCTACCACACTTCCAACAAACATTATCTTTTTTCTTGAGTTTTTTTATATTTGGGTTTTGTATGTGGTTTACTTTCTTGTGGTGCTTTATTATATTTTTTAGTATATGTTTTTCTATATATTTTCTTTTCTATTTTATTCTTTTTTTTAATGATTTTCTTTTTCTTCGTACTAGGTATTCTAATAGGTTCCATACCATATTGATGATAGAATGTTCCTAGTTCTTTTTTATTTATTATACTTTCTTTCCTAAATTTATTTTATAATTTGAACACAGTTCTTAAGAAACTGAGTTAAAAAATGCCCAAAATCGACAAAAAAAATAACAAAACAATAACATTCCAATGCGGTTATTAAGAAACAACCGCGTTAATATTACACATACCACCAAGTTTTTACTACAACCGCGATCATAAATTCAATTTTTTTTTTTTTTTTAAATGCAAATAAATATGATTGAATTTATCCAGAAAATCAAAAGATAAACCCAGTCCTTCGTAACTCTTCCTTTGGTCTTCGTTCACCGTTTTATCAAACTTATTTTTATATCAGCTTTAGCATCCTCCAGGGTTATCAGACCATCGTGTTTCTCATTGAAAAATGGACTTGCCCCACTCGATCTTTCCTAAGAAGATGTAGCCCTTGGTTACAAATTTCTCAACAAAATCGATCCTGCCACTTCAACAAAATCCAACAGGGGAAGGGGAATCGACATGGGAGGGCTGGGTGTGGTCGTCGTCAAAGTTTGAACACCGTGGAGAGGTGGGAAGTTGTCCATTTCAGAACGATAGTAGCGCATGAGGTGCACCGGGGACAGGTGGTGGCTCAGGACTGTGGGTCTGCTCGACGCTGGTGTCACCAACAAGGAGGATCCCACACAGTTCTGTCTTATGTGCTTCTTCGTGGTCTGGTGCCAGTTCTGCAGTGCCTCCCTAACTCTTTTGTTGAATATCGTTGGCTTCATCGTTGAACCCATCTGTTATACATTAATTCTTGTTAATATAATTGTAACCTTTGAATGAAGCATAGGGAGGAATAGGATCTTATTGCTACCTGTGTCACAAGGGCATAGAGCGAAAGAGTAACGTAGCTGCACAGGATTTGAATAAGCACCCTGACAAAGTCCATTAAACCATCATTAAGTTGTAATTAACACACGAAGACAAGAATTTCATCAAGATTAAAACAAAACTATAAAAAAAAACACCATAAAGATAGAAAACATAGAAATTGTAGTTCCGTAGGTTTTAGTTCCGATTAAATAAAAAATTGGAAAAGATAGAAAACATAGAAGATAAAAGTGCGGCGGTGGGAGTGAGAGGGTTAGTCTGTGAGAAAGAGAGGGCTTACGGAGAGAAGGGGAAGCGTTAGGAGGAAGCTTCAAAAGAGGGATGGGCTGAACTGTACAAATCCCCATTATTATTTATTTCTGATTTGAAGAATGTGGTGAGATTAGAGATTCAATGTTTCCTTTTATAGTGGCGTTTTTAGGTTTTCATTTCACCCTCTTTCCATTTCCTTTTTTTTCTATTTTGTGCTTTTATTTTATCTAATTATACTTTTATTTTTTAAACTTTAAAATAATTCTGATTCTATTTCTTTACATTTAAAACAATTTATTTTAGTCCTTCGAAATGAAAAACTATATATAATGATAGTACATGCTTTTAAAAGTGAGCTAGTATGTCAAATCTAATAATTAGAGACTAAAATCATATTATTAAATTTGAAGAACTAAACTAATTGTTTATTTATGTAATAAAAAATACATAAACTAAAAAAAATTAAGTATTATACTTAAATTTTGTTAACAGTAACGGAGCTTTATTGGTGTAAAGTGACCTTGGCTCTTTTTCTCTAAAGGTTTTTTCATCTATATAAATTAATATACAGATAAAAAATTAATTTTAGCATATTTTATATATTTAATAATTTAAATTTTTTGTACTTATTTCGACATTTGCAAAATATTAACGCTGTCTGTTTGGTGCAACAATGAGTATTTCTTTTCAATGGATCAACTTTTTTATATTTTTGTATCCGATCAAAAGAGAAATCTAAATAACTATGTTTATAATAAATTATACTTTGTATACTGTAGCGTGTAATTAATTAAATATCACCGTGGTTATGGCTCCAATCGCGGTGGTGTCTCTCCAGAATATTATTTAAAATTTATTTTGTGCCTATTATCGCGGTTCTAGAAACAACCGCGGTGATATCTCTCTGCAGTAATTTTTTTTAATATTTGTGTATTTTACCATCGCGGTTCTCACACCAACTATGGTGATATTGTAGCATTTAATTTCAAAAATGCCATTGTGCTTTTTTTAATGCGGTTTTCTGTTAACTGCGATGAGATCCTGTCGTGAAATGTGTTTTTTCTACTACTGTCTATTACTATATTATGTATTTAGCCATAAGTTAATGAATCATAGTGTATAGGTTTACCATAATGTTGTTCTAAATTTAATTTTACTTTTTATGCAAATAATTTGATAGAGATGTCATTATGTTATATGAACGTTATGTATATTTTTTATCAACCTGGAGTAAAGAAATATACAACAACCAAAGGAGTAAAACAATATACAATAACCAATCACGGGGTGTGAATTATCAAATCAAACATTCAACTAATTAATATCTCTATAAGTAATTAATTTAAGAATTGTCTTAATAAAAAATAAACCTCGTTGAGAGATCCGTTTTAAGTAATGAATTATACTATATATCTTTGCCCAGTGTGAATGAAGAAAAGAATGCATAAACTAACTCACCTATTGAACATCAGATAATATGCCAGGTCATCTAATGGTAAAGTAATTAAGATTATTTATAAGTTGTCGATATAATAAAGGATCTCATTCTCATCATGGTCATATTTAACATAACTTTAATATTAATATACACCAGACTAGCTTAGGCCAACCATAAAGATCAAGTTTATCGTATATTTATGATGATAGAGAATGTACCTTTGGAGGTAGAATGAACTTCAAGGTCAAGGAAATAATGAAAATGATCAAGGTCTTTCATATAATATGTGAATTCTAATTATTGTTTAAGTTTTTGGATGGATACCTAATCAAAGTCAATAATAATCATATCATTGATGTAAATATGTAGAAGAACAATTCTTATAGGTGTGTGTTATATTAATAAAGAGGAATCATATTTACTGTGAGTAAAGAAGAACCCATGAATACTGCAACAAAGCTTGTCAAACCATACTATAAGAGTGTATTTCAAACTATATAAGGAGTATAGAAAAATATAATTTTTATATATTAAGCACATATATCATACAGATATGTACGAGTATATATATGTAACGAAAAGATACAGAAATATATGTATTGGATGACAAATAATTAAGGGATAACATAAGTTATAATTAATGGTGTGTTATGATGCATGTGTGTGATCTACGGATGATTGTTTCTGATGAATGAAGAGAGAGTCTACATGTTCCCGCAAGATGGAGGAGGGATACCGAACGCCAATCTTGTCTAGAAGAAATGCATGGCGAGAGTGAGACAGAGGCTTGATAAATAGATTAGCTAGTTGATGACTTGTTGTCACATGAGACACTTGAAGTTCCTTAGAAGCAACCAAGTCCCGAACAAAATGATAGTCAATAACAAGATGTTTCATGCGAGTATGGAACATAGGATAGACACAAAGGTAGGTAGCTCCAATATTATCAGAGAACAATTGTGGCGCCTTGGTAATTGGAGGACCAAGCTTCTTTAATAGTTCATGTAACCACAATAGTTCAGTGGTGGTCGTTATAGTTCGATATTCATCCTCTGTTGAAGATTTAGCAACAGTGGGTTGCTTCTTAGGAGACCAAGAGATGGCATTGGGCCCCATATAAATAAGATAGGCAGCAGTAAACTTGCGATCATAAGTATCTCTAACCCAATCAGAATCACAAAATGTTGTGAAAGAAAGATCTGTGGCGAGAAAGGTGAAAACCATGGTCAACTGTCTCCTTGAGATAGTAGAGTAGACGCTTGGTAGCTTTCATGTGAATTTCAGTGGGAGCTTGCATGTACTATGATAATTTATTCAGTGAGAAAGAAACATCTGAGCAGGTGAGATACAAATATTGTAAGGAACCAATAATACGACGGAACTCCCGGATATCACATGAGGGAGCAGTAGATGTTGGAGTCAAATCACATGAAGTAGAAAGAGGGGTGGAGACAAGCTTTGCATCTTACATGTTGGTAGAACTCAATAACTCACGTACATAGTGTTGTTGGGAAAGAAACAAACCGTGAGATGTAGAGAGGATTACCATACCAAGGAAATGATGAGGAGACCCGAGATCCTTTAAAGAGAATTTCAATGCAAAAGCAGTCTTGAATACATTCAGAAATGAGTCGTTATTTCCCATGAGTAGTAGATCATCTACATAAATAAGAAAATATGCAACAACACCATCTTGATTTCATACAAATAAAGAAGTGTCAGATCGAGAATTAAGAAATTCGTATGTAATAAGAAAATCCTTTAAAGCATTATACCAAGCACGAGGTGCTTGTTTGAGATCGTACAACTCTTTGTGAAGCTTGCATACATAATTTGGAAAGTGAGAATTGAAAAAACCTTGTGGTTGAGTCATGTAAATATCCTCTCGAGATACTTCCATGAAGAAATGCATTATTAACATCCATTTGACATAAAGGCCAACCATTAGAGAGAGCAATACAGAGAACCAGCTTGATAGTCTGAGGCTTAATGACTAAACTATAGGTTTCAGTATAGTCAATACCAGGACGTTGATGAAACCCTTCGGTAACAAGATGAGCTTTATATCGAGTTATATCGCCATCGAGATCCCGCTTTAGACGAAAAACCCACTTATTACCAATAATGTTGAACTGTGGTTGCTTAGGTACAAGGGGGGACCATGTACCATTTGGCAAGTAATGCATTGAATTCTTCTGACATTGCTTACCTCCACTCAGAATGTTTGAAAGCTTGGGAAAGACAAGAAGGTTCAATTTGGTTGGATAGAGGAAATTTGGTGGCTAGGTGAAGTTGTTTGGGTTTAAAATGATATTTTTAGATCTTATGACCAGTGGGTGGGACGGTTGTTTTGGTCCAGGCAAGCATGAGGATGAGTCTACATGCGTGGAAGGAGATAAATTCAAAGTGTACAACATATCATGATTGGATGGAGGAGAGGATTTCATGGAATTTGGTAACACATGAGGAGGAGATGAGGTAGGTGGTGATGTTGGCATGGATATAGGTGAAAATAAGTTTTGAGATGTGGTAGGTAAAAAGGAGACAGTGGAGGCAGAATTTGAATTTTGAGATATGGGGTGTTTGAATGATTTGTATGTGGTTTGAAGGTGTGGGGCCAGATGGTTGTATGAATGTAGGGATGGATGTTGTGGAAAGAGAAGATGTGGTTGTAAGTGCAGAAGAATAAGGAAAAACATATTCTACAAAGTGCAGTGTCTTGAGGTATATAGTTTTTCAGTTTTAAAATTTCAACACAAATAAGCACTTTGAGATAACTGTAACCTAAGAAGATGCATGGTTGAGATTTTGGGAGAAGTTTGTTATGAATGTACGAAGCCAACCAAGGAAAACAGAGACATTCGAAGGTACGTAACTTAGAGTAATTTGGTGAGGAGTGAAATAAAAACTCGAGAGGTGACTTCATGGTTAAACCAGGTGTGGGCATGCGATTTATAAGATAGGCTGCAGTTTCAAGAGCATAAAGCCAAAATGAGATAGGTAAAGAAGCATGGTGGAGAAACAACGAGCAGGTTCAACCAAATGACGGTGTTTTCTTTCAGAAAGCCCATTGTGTTCTAAGGTATAAGGGGGAGTTGTTAAGTGTCTTATTCCATGAGTTTAAAAGAAAGACCTCAATTTAATATATTTACCACCATTGTCTAAGTAAAAAGTTTTAATTTTTGTATTTAATTGATTTTCAAAAAGAGATTTGAAAATTGGAAAAATATGAGAAATATCATATTTATGTTTAATCGGGTAAAGCCACACATATTTTGAAAAGTGATCAATAAAAATGACGTAATAAAAATGACCATTTATTGAAGAAGAAGGTGCAGGGCACCATACATCTGAATAAATCAATTATAAGGCTTAACTACTAGACAAAGTAGACTTAGAAAAGGACAATTTGTGACTTTTATTTGCTAAGCAATTTGAACGCAGAATAGGTGATGAATAAAATGGAATGGCATTAGCCTGAAGTCCATGATGAAGGATGCGAGAAGCGGATGTCCTAAGCGACTGTGTCAGGTGGAGAGGGAGGTGGGACAGTGAATATGATGGGATTGAGGATGAGGAGGTAGCCAAGATATCTTGTACACATTGTTTTCATTCTTTCCACGTAGTAGGATTGCCCCCGTGCTCAAATCCTTGACTTGAAAATGTTATGGGAAAAATTCAATGGATACAAAGTTGCTTTGACATAATTGGGAAACAGAAAGAAGATTTTGAGATATGTCAGGAACATAAAGAACATTATTTAAGTGAAGCGGGGAGGAGGAAGTGGGAAGAGAAGTTGAACCACTATAAGTGATGGTGAGTCTCTTACCATTTGTAACCACAAGTTTATCATTACCAGTATAATCATAGGCTAAAGTGAGATTAGCAAGATCTCTAGTGACATGGTGAGATGCGCTAGAATCCAAAAGCCAAGACGAGTCGGAGCCAGAATCCTTGTTAACCGTATTTGCTTGACGACGAGAATGATTAGAAGGATAACCTTGTAATTTGTAGCAAGTTTTAGCAGTGTGACCACGACGATCACAATATTGACAAATAAGGGGAGATCCAGAGGAAGAATTACATGGATGAGAACTAGAAGGGTTACCCCGAGCAAGAGATGCTCCACTAGGGGATGACATTGTACGTTTGTAGCGCCCATGAGAAAAAGATGAACGAGAAACATGGTTGGCAGTAACAAGGAAGGACAATTGTTATCGCTCTTCCCATTGAAGGAAAATTTCATAGTCAACAAGTTTGTCAAAAAGTTCATCAAACAACAGCGGAGTGTCACGAGTGCGGATTGCTGCATAAAACTCACGATAAGTAGGGCCAAGACCATTTAGGGCCATAATAATGAGATCAAGATTATCAAAAGAATGACCAATAAGTGCAAGTTCATATGAAGCGAATAGAGCACACATAATCATAGACATTAGAGTCACCTTTGGTTATGGAGAAAAGACGCTCTTTAAGAGACATGATCCGAGTGCGAGACCGATTGGCATAAACCTTGGTTAGTCTCGACATTGCATCAGCGGAGGAGGTAGCAGAAGACATCACAATTTACACCTCAGGACCACAAGTACCAAACAAAGTCAAAAGCACATAATTATCCTGACGCTTCCAGGCAAGAGAAGTAGGATTTTCAACAGTTGCGTCACCAGTTCCAGTGTTGCTGGAGGACATAGAAGGGTGCCAAAAACATAGCCGAGTACATTATTTGCAGTCAAAAATAGAGTAACTTGCTTGTACCAGGTGAGGTAATTTGAAGAAGATAGTTTAATGGGTAGTTGAGTTGTTGTGACAAGTTCCACAACAGAGTAAGCGGAAGAAGCAGAGATGACCATTGATAGGATCGAAAATTGATAGTTAAGCTTGTAGCTCTGATATCATATAGAAAAATATAGTTTTTATATATTTAGCACATATATTGTACAAATATGTACGAGTATATATATGTTTGTATATATATATATATATATATATATATATATATATATATATATATATATATATAT
>Ga0209700_102944_pt1 | contig 33521 bp, 16 predicted proteins | sample SiratroredBW_FD_187528 | JGI IMG/M metagenome (GOLD analysis project Ga0209700, IMG submission 187528) | Root nodule microbial communities of legume samples collected from California, USA - Siratro red BW (SPAdes) (version 2) | ecosystem: Host-associated > Plants > Roots > Nodule | place: USA...
TCAGGTACTACAGCAGTCAGTGTGTATTAATAACGAATTTTATTAAGACATTGTTTGATATGTTAATATATAATAACTAGATTTTTTATTTAAAAAATGGTGTTTAATATAAAATTAATTTTTTACAATAATAATTACATCAGTATCGGAGTCAGATTTTAACAAGTAATGAGTAACTGATTAGAACTAATATGAATATCAGTACTCTTCAAAATAGATATTAAATATCACGTTTAATATATTCTTATATATTATAATTAAATATCACTTTTAATATTATTATATATTATAAATATTATATGATCGAAATAAAAAACGAGTTGATCGATAATCACACGGTTTATGTTTGATTTTTCTGTTTGGTCTCGTTTTGTCAACATGGAAGTAAGTCGAGAAAAAAAAAATGGAGGTACTGCCTCATAGTAATGAATAATTTTACTTTGACACTATCCTAACAATATTATACCATTTCACTCTTAAATTTTATAATAAAATATTATATTTTAATAAAATAATATTTTTTTATTAAAATATAATAAAATATTATATTTTAATAAAATAATATTTTTTTTATTAAAATAGAAGTAAGTTATTGTATCTAGTGTTAAAGTATCATCTCTCTATAATAATATGATAAAAGCTAGTAGAGCTTATATTGATGTCTGAATAAATGTAGACAAGACAACTGAATGGTATTAAAATTTCACACTCTACCGAGATGGTTGCTAACTATAGATATAGGTCTAAGGCTCTTGGCTTTCTAGTAATTGAAAAAAAAAAAAAAAAATAACTAAAAATGTAGGGTTATTAGCATAATTTGTTGTTATTTTCTTCATTGCCATTGTAATGCAAACAAAATCCTCTTAAATTCAAGGTGTTAAATTAAAAACATGTATTTATAGGAAAAGTTAGTAATTAAGTTTTATTCTCATTTGAGTAACCATTTCTTTAAAACTTCTGACCTCCTTCTTTTCTGACTTTTCTCTAAGATTTCGTATCTGTCTTTCATCAGTTTTTCGAGCGGAGCTCACCATTGGACTTGTGACGGAGAACAAAGCAAGTCTATCCAATCAAAATCTTCAATAGAGTAAGTTTGTTTTCTGTCTCTTCTCTTAGAGTAAATTTTAGGTTTTCGCTTTCTTCTGTTTATTGAGCTTGCATGTGACCTCTGAGCCATCAGACGGTGGCTCTATGAGCTCATTTTCATAGTCTGTTAGTCTGATAATTGATTAGAGGTCTTTTAATGCAGATTCGAGTTCCTGAGGACCATCGACTATTGGGATTATTATAGAGAATTTCAACTGCAATTCAAGTAAGGGAGGCTAACTTTAGTGTTTGTTTGATTTACAAATTTAAGTCTTGAATAGAGAAGTTAATGATGGTAGTAATTGTACAATTTGTATCTGGTAAAGTTTCTTACAGATCTAAAATGTTGAATTGAATGTTGCATGTATGAGATAGTTGTATGAAAATTAATGATATGTTGATCTGTTGAATAGATAATTTGTGCTAGGATAGATCATTCATCGTGTATGTGACTTGATTTTTACCCAATTTAGTCATCTGAGACATGCATGGTAACTCTGATATAGTGAATTCTGTTGAATTTTCTGCATAATTCGTCCAGGCAACATCATCTCGTCCAGGCGAGAATGGTTTCGTGTAGCAAGTATACTCTCTGGACTGTTTTCGCCCAGGCGAAAAATTATTCGTCCAGGCGAAAAAGTAGTTCGCTCAAGTGAGGGTACAGTTGCCCAGGCGAGGAAGCCCCTGAAGCAAGTGTGCTCTTTGGAGTGCTTTCGCCTAGGCGAGAAATCTTTCGCCCAAGTGAGGAGGTATTCTCGTCCATGCGAGAGTATTTTTGCTCAGACGAAAATAGACCTTGCTCTCTTGACTACTTTCTCCCAAGCGATAATTTTTTCGCTCGGACGAAATTGGTCTCGTCTTAGCTAAAAAAAAGAAAAGAAAAAAATTTCTATTTTGACTTTTTGTTTTTGAATGTTTAACTCTTTGGAATGCAATGTATGTATTTAGTAAAATCAATTAATTGATAATTTATGTTCAATTATATTGATAGTTTAGTGATTTCTTTAAATTTGAGATTGAAGTAGAAATTGAGATTTAAAAGTGAATGAATGCATGAGTAGAGATCTATATTGTAATGTGATATTGGTAAGAGTGTTGATAAAGTTTGTCAAAGCCTAGACATAGTGTTTTCAGGAAAGAAAACACCCGTATCTGGGTTAATTAGGAAGTGCATTGTCTAAGGATCGGATTGATATCCTGACTCTACTAGTAGTATGAATTAAATAGACGATTATTATTAGGTGGTGAGAGTCGAAGGAGGTTTGAACTGGGTGACTGCAGCTTGAAATATAGTTAGTCAGGAAAGTCTCAGGAGGACTAACCCTGTCATACATGATTGATGATTCATTTGTGTGGAGGCTGTGTGAGTTCACAGCGTATGACAGGTGCATATCTCGAGGTCTATTCAATGCACGAGTCTTTCAGAAGTAGAGTCAAGTTTATAGTGTATCAATGTCTTATATTGTGATGGTGCATATAACTGAATGAAAGACTTGAATGATATTAATATTTGTGTTTGAATTGAAATACTCAAGTATTATTAAAATTTTGGTTAGTTTACCCTTTGTTTTGTTGTATTTGTGTTTTGATATCTGTTTGCAATAATCGTGTTTTTGGCACAGAAACAGATGGTGTTGCAGATAGGTCTATGGAAGATTATTTGGAATGACTGGTGCTTTTAGGCATAAGCTAAATTTGAAAAATAATTTAAAGATAATTTGAATTATGTTTTAGTAAAATTCTGAAGTTAGAATTTTTAAATACTTTAATTTAAAAGATTATTGTATATTGATAAATTTTAATAATAATTAATAGAATGTTTAATTTTATGCATATTATTTTTAGGGTGTTACATTAATAAACATATTGTTGTAAATTATAAATTTTATAATTTAAAAACAGTAAGAATTGTTGTTATTAGATAACATTTTAATAATAGTTTAGAAAATTATGTAAGTGAACTCAATAATGATCGTTAAAAAAAATTAAATCACGAAAATAATGATAGTTTAATTCAGAGTATCGTTAAAACGTTAAAAATGATGATGATTTGTATGAATGATGATTGTTTAAATATTACGTGATGAATTAATTAAATTATAATCCATATATACATATTATTGGAATTATAAAAAAATTGTTTTATTGAAAAATATAAAGATTAAACTTTTTTGTTCTTTTAGATTGTTTAAAATTATAGAAATTAAATCATAAAAAAATCTGAAAGAAATGAATTTTAGAAAAATAAATTATTATATACATATCCATGAGTCTTAGTTATAAGACTACAAAATTTGAAAAAAGAATAATTTAGATGATAAGAATAAATCTTTTAAATTATCAAATATACAGGGATTAAATTCAGTCCCCACGAGTAAATATTTCAAATTATTCAAAACTGTAGAGGTTAAATATTTTATTCTTTTAAATAATTTAAAATCGTATGAACTAAATTTAAGAAATTTATAAAATTTAAACTGTAGTAAAAAATATATATACAAAATAAATTTTATGTTTGATTTTTCTTTCAACAAAAGATTATAATAAATAAAAATACGTAAAATATTAACCCATATACATAATATAAATATATATATATATATATATATATATATATATATATATATATAATTAGTTTACAAAATTAAAAATATGTTAAAATATTATTTGTAATTATTTATATCTTACTAGTAAATCTTCTAATAAATTAGTCAAAATTATTTTGTTGAACTTAATATTTTGTACTACGTTACAGTTTGCAAAAATTGATTTCGTATAATTTATATATAAATATTAAGTCAAATGTTAAATGTGATTATTTTGTTCTCCCGTTGCATATGTAGTTCATCACTTCTTTTCATTTTGTATGCTTTAATAATTAATGCAAAATTTTGTTAAATTTTTAAAAAATTATGTATTAATGAATTATGAAAGTTTTTTTAACGTGCAAAGTCATGTCTTCAATCATAAAATTGATTATCACAGTGCATGTCAAGATAAATTTTTTAACGGACATAACTATGATCAAGATTAAATTAATACACATCACATAAAAAAAAAGTAAAATGAAAAATCTATCAAGGAAACTATCCATATACTATTAAATAGATTTTCTGTCAAGAACATGAGATTGTTAAAATAATTCAACATGAATATGTCATATTAGATATATTAGATATATTTATTATATGATAAAATAGAAAATGTGTAAAAAATAAATGACCATCTAGAAAACATTATATACAATAAAGAAAAAAATATTTTAGAAGAATTCATCTACGTCCAAGATGCATTAAATTACTAAATTATCAATATTTTAATATTATTAAATTAAAATGTAAAAAGTTAATAGAACAACAAAAGTTTCGCGAAATTATTTAAAGAAAATCTTCCTCTAAAAGATAATGCATTACCTAATTTTAGAAAAATAATTCATTGTAAACATGATGAGTATGAAAAACAACAAAGATAGACACATGTCATGTTTATCAAACAAATCACTCAACCTAGTAAACTGGTTTGATTTGGACTGTGATAATAATCCGGGAAGAAAACGGAATCATTTCAAATCAAAATAATTGAAAGGACGCAGAAACTGCCATTCAGCCATGAAAATATCAAAGATGGACCACCAACTTGTCGTAAGACACGTGCTCTGGACTATCCGATGTACAAAGTGTAACCATCAATAACTTTCAACGAAGAAGGTTGAGATGAATCTTACATCAGTTAAATATTAACTATCCGCTTCGATCACGACCTTCATGCACCATATGAATTTTACAAGCATAAAAAAAACAGAAGATAAAATACTGAGCAAAGAGTTATGGTCGAGTTGCAGAGAAAATATGAACTTTATGCTTATTAAGATTATAACTGTTTATCCATGCATTCTACAAAGCTTTTTCAGATTAATTACAACCATTAAGTGTACTCAAACTACATATGACCACATTACACAACATGCCACAAATATAACAACATACAAATACACGACACGACAGAACACAGTTGTTTGGTCTCAACCAAAAGACCTAACCAGAAATTTCCACTGACTTGACCTGAGGCTTCTTCTCTTCCTCTTTAGGTACAGTGACAGTAAGCACCCCATTTTCCATACCAGCCTTTACCTGATCTATTTTAGCATTCTCGGGAAGCCTGAACCTCCTCATGAACTTCCCGGAGCTTCGTTCAACGCGGTGCCATCTATCATCTTTCTCTTCCTTCTCTCTGCTTCTCTCTCCACTAATCTGCAGCACCTTCCCATCTTCCACTTCCACCTTCACTTCCTCCTTCTTCAGCCCGGGAAGGTCCACGCTGAACACGTGAGCCTGCGGCGTCTCCTTCCAGTCCACACGAGTGTTGGCCATGGCACTGCTTTCATCACCAGAGGAAGTGAGGTTGGCGAGAGTAGCTGAAAGGGGAAAGCCCTCAAAAGGGTCCCATACATCGAGAGAGAAAGGGTCGAAGACGTTGCTTCGTTTACCACCGAAGAAACTAGGGATGAGAGACATCTTTATCGGTATCTCGAGCTCTTCTGGTTTTGATGAAAACTTGTTTCTGAGAGCGTTTCAAAGATGATATTTCCTTGGAATCAACTGTTTCTGATGCTGAGAGAAAAATGCGAAAGCTTTATTTAAGTTTTAAGAGACGTGCCAGGATCTTCCAGAACTTTCTATTCAGATGGCGATGTATGAGCACGTGTTTTTCTGTAACCTTCTACATCTTTCTATTAAAAAAATAAATTTTCTGAATTTCAAAACAATTTAAAACATTCTGTTAAGATCTAACTATAAATTGTGATGCAATTAAAACTATTATTAACACCATCTTGTAACTAATTTTTTTCACCTGAATTCTATGAAATTGGTAAATCTCGTTTATTTTTTAATAAATGTCTATCCGATTTTATAAATTTTAATTAAAGAATCATTGAAAAAAATTATTTTAGCTGATTATTCACTTAAAATTAATGTAATTAAATTATGTATTTTTAATTTTTGTAAATAATTTTTTTGAATTAAGTTTAATTAAAAAATTAAATCTAGTTAAAAATTAAGAATATTTTTTATTGAACCTTTCGTATTTTTAAATAGATGAGACCAATACATATTATATAGAAAATAAAATGTACAACCAGTTTACAATTTCGTGGTGCAGGACGTATCTGCCCTTCAATTTTGCATGTGCTAGCTGAATTGGGCTGATCTGCAACGTTGGCCCAAAGCCTTTTTATTTACTTGCCAAAAATTTACCAGCTATAGATATGCACAATTGAGCCTTATTCCATGCGCACAATACTTACAAAATTTGCAATAAATTAAATTAAATTTATTTATAAATTAAAATAAAATTTGAAAATTATATAAGAACTTTTTATCAAAAACTTATTTGTTTCTAACTTTTTATTTTTCGTTCTTTACAAGTTTGGAAAAACATGTCCAAACTTTTTTTTAGCGCTCATAATTAATAAGGACATAAAAAAAAAATTAAACACAGTTTTACATATTAGTTAAAGAAAATAAAAATTTCTTATCATAAGATAACTTACCTTTCCATCATCGTTCACTACCCATCCAATTAAATGATATTATAAATATTTTTTAACTTTTAAATTATTCAAATAGTGTATAATTACTTTTTCGCTAGCATTGTTTACAGCTTGCATTATTCACTAAGAATATAATTTAAATTGTAAGAAAAATTATACCGCCATCTAATTATTAAATCGCAGTACAGTATGAAATTGATTATTTTCTTTCTAGTATTTTTACGACATATGTTTCTAACAAATTTATATGTAATATTAGAATATTTTCAAATTATTTGAAAATGAAACTCCTTATTTAGAAATCAAATACATAGTATTGACCTCTTTAACTATTTAGTTGGAATATGTTGACAATATAAAAAATTGTTAATTTCATTATTATTCTTTATTATACATATTTTACTTTTTAATTCTAGTATTATTTTTAATCCATCCAACATCTTCTTATTAATTTGTATATACTTTTTTTTTAAATAACAGTCTAACTTCATTTTCTATTTTTTTATAACTTTGAAGTTATCTCTTGTATTTTATTACTCCATTTTTTAGCTATCGATTTCAAATATCTTTGATCTTAAATTTAAATGAGTTAAAAAAATTAAAATTTAAACAAAATCACAAAAAAATTAAATAAATATATATTATAATTAATATACATAATATATAAAATTATAACATAATTAAATTTTAATTTAATAAAATAAAATAGCATGATAAAAATATAGATATACGTAATACCGTTAACTATTTATAATAATTATTTTAAGAATTATCTATAGAATAATTTTTTAATTGATTAACGACGTAAAACTCTTTCAAATATGAAAATACCAATTTAATCTAAATGTTATCGCGTACTCCACGTGAATTGTCTTTTTAAATTTGAATTTTAGCAAATAAAACAGAAACCTCTTTTCTTTAGACAACATTAGAGTAGCTGGAGAATTATTTAATCCAAAGTTATTAATTTCATTTCAATACATGTCATATCTCATAAAAATAAGTAACTCACACCATCTTTTTATAAGTTTTGTTACAAAATAAGATTTTTATATATACTTTTATTTTAATAACCTTTTATTTAATTTTAATATTTATTAACCAACTACTCATAAAATTTAAAAGTGTTTTTAATAAATAATCATAATCATATTTTAAAATAAATATTAAAATATTCCATAATTATTTTCATATAAACAGTTTATTATAATTTCTCTTTTCAATTGATAGAAATTTACAATATAATTATAACATTACAAAAATTAATAAAAAGAGTTATATATAATTTTAATATAAATTTTAGAAATTTTAGTAAGGAAACTATAAAAATAAATGAAATATAGTGCAATTAGGGCTTATATCTTTTGAGGTTTAACCAGAGAACTTCTGTAGTTATGTCTGCAAAGAGTGAGGCAATGGCAACGAGCGAAGAAAGTGGAAAGAAGGAAGGGAGCAACTTGCTTGGCTCGCCCACTTTCACAGAGTTGGGAAACGGCCGTTTCAAGTGCGTAGAAACTGGGCACGAGGTCCTTTCTAAGGACATAGCGTCCTACTCCAACAGCAAAAAATGTCGTTTGGGTCTCATCGATTTCGCCTTGTCCAATCGCAAACCTCCTCTCAACATCTTCAAGCAAGACCCTCTCTGCCGGTAATCTACACTTTCGCTTTCTCGGGTTTTTGTTCCTCTCTCCCTCCAGGACTTAACGTATGTATGTCATACCAATGTTACGTTCTTCGATTAGGTTTAACAGAGTAATCTCCAAATCTTGAGAACATGCTCTAAAAAATTTCAACTCATGTTTGTAATCAAATGTTGTTTCAAACAATGTGGATTTTTTGACTGAATTTTGTGGAGCCTGTTTGTTTGAAGTACCATCTGTGTCTGTCAAGTATTTTACCGACATAGTTATTTTGGTCGTCTTTTTCAGTTCAAAGTTGATATGTAAGCTGACTGGGGACAACGTGAATAAGTCAGAGGAACATATTTGGAAGCATATGAATGGGAAGAGATTTCTCAATAAATTAGGTCAGTGATGTTATGTCTTTTATTCACTGTATATTGGATTTGGAGTGATGCCATTGCTTCAATAATGAAGCGAGACTAAGTTTTCCTGCTAGTTTTTTCTGATTTTGTGATGTGCGATTGAGTATGGCTGCTGGGAGCTTTATTTACTGATACATTTTGGCTTTTATTATAAACAGAACGAGAGGAAGAAGAGAAGTTGTCGTGCCAAGGAGTGGAAGTTGAAGAGAGAGTTCAGGAGTCAAAAAGTGCAGATGGTGGAAGAAAGGATAGAAAGAAGAAGAATAAGAATAAGAACAAAGAAATTGATGAGGCGAAGTTGCTGGAGTCAAAAAGTGAAAATGCTGGAGAAAATGATAGAATGAAGAAGAAGAAAAAGAATAAGGACACGACAATTGAAGAGATTAAATCAGAAGTTAGGAGGTCTTCCAATGAGGACAGTGACACAGAAGAGGAAGACTTCTGGATGCCTCCGGTTGGTGATCGGTGGGACCAAGATGATGGAGGAGATCGATGGGGTTCCGAGTCTGAGTCTGAGTCAGTGCAGGAAATTGAAGACGGGAATGTAATTGGTATGTATACCCCTCATGCTCACTCAACACAAATGAGATTTAATTTAATATCAATTTAACTTAGACAGTCAATAGCATAGATTTTGTTTGTTTCAAAGTTGGGAGAATTGATTTTTAATTGAGTTAATTTCGATTTGTTGAACTTAATTGGGATGTGTGTGCCCAGATTAATCCTGATCATAGATTTTATATTGTAATGTGCGTCATGAATTATTGATTCTGAGTGTTTCTGAAAACAAGCACTTGGCTGATTTATAACTTGTGACATTGAAGATACTGCCTAAATAGTGACATGAATAGTATTGTCAAAATTGTGAGTAAACTCACTGATTCTTTCGACGCTACCAGTCTTGAGGAGGGGGTGGGGTTCACATACTAACTTGCACAGGGATTGCATGCTGTGTGGATTGCTTGTGGAGTAAGTTCTAGTGCAAGATTGTTGGAATTATTGATCCACTTCACCAAGACAAATGAAGAAACTCTTGTCCTCTCTGTCAATGCTGTGGTTGCCATAGTCAATAGACGTGTTCTTAGACAAGACAATTTCCAGTTGAGGAGAAGGTTTGACGAAGTTATTATAGGAAGCAGTTTAAAAGTAGGAATTAAGCTTTGTTTGTATAGGTTGAGTGACGATTGTAGTTGTTCACCTTTTTTCTTTTTTAGTGGGATCATCTTGGAATATTAGTTTGTGGTGTCTGGGTTATCTAGAGTGAAAGGATACAATTCCCTGGTGTAATCTGTTTTGCTTCTTTTGGTTCAGGAATAAATTCAAGAGTCAACCTTTTGCAGTTTTTCTTTTGGTGTTGATAGATAGGAGCTAACCACAACCTTTTTTTTTTTTAAGTTGGTGTACAGTTTGGGTTTACAGGTGGAACAAACTCCACCATACACAGTAAAATCAGGAGATAGGCCTAGAAAACAAACACAAGGACTCTGTAAAATATTAAGGTTCAGTTCAGTGAGTGTGCTGCTGATAAAAAAGTTCAGTGGTGTGCTCATATTGGGGAGTTTTTCATATTTGAATTGGGAGTGGATTTAGTTTTGGGTGCGTCATGGTTGGCCACTCTAGGAGATGTAAAAGTAAATTGGAGGATTTTGACAATGAAATTTGTTGAACAGTCCCCAGTTGTCAAAAACCTTGGTTACTCCTCAAGCTCTGATGAAAGTGACAGAGGAAGTATCAATATTATGGGGGATAGAAACTGAGGAAAACAGGTTCATGAAGGAAACACGTAATAATCTGCCAGAGATAGGGAGGAAGAGACTTACAATACATTATTGAGGAATTCTCTGCTATTTTTGCAGAACCAGAAGGACTGCCACTTAACAGGGCAACGGATCACAGAATTCCCATAAAATATGGGGTAAATCCTCTAAACGTGACCTATAGTTACCCGCATCTTCAAAAGAATGAAATTGAGAAGCTAGTGAAAGATATGCTGATTTCATGAATTATTAGGCCCAGCTGCAGTCCTTATTCTAGTCCTGTCTTGTCAGTGAAGAAAACAATGGAAGTTGGAGGTTTGTGTAGATTACAGGGCTTTAAATAAGGCGACTTCAGCTACCAAATTCCCAATTCCAATCATTGAGGAGTTACTAGATAAGTTACATGGGACCTCCAATTTTTTTATGTTGGATTTAAAAGCTGGATATCATCATATTCATATGCACAAGCCAGACATTCCTGAGACTGCATTTCGAACTCATCAAAGACATTATGAATCTCTCTAGTCATGCCTATCGGGCTGACCTAGCTCCAACTACATTCCAATGTGCTATGAATCTAACCTTATAGCCCTACCTTAGAAGGTTTGTCTTAGTTTGTTATATGATATACTAATCCATAGTTAATCATGGAAAGAACAGTTGGTGCATTTGAGACAGGTTCTTAGTACATTACAACAACACATATTCTATGCAAATTTGAAGAAGTGAGTTTGCTCAGACAGAGGTTAGATACTTCGGGCATGGGATTTCTGTGCAGGGTTTATCCATGGATCCACAGAAATAAAAGCAATTCTACAATGGCCTATTCCTAAGTCTTTAAGAGGAGTTTTGGGACTCACATGTAACTCTATAGGAGGTTCATTAGCAATTATGGAAATAGGAAGACTTTTCACTGCCAATGGTCTCAAGATAGTGCTGCAGCATTTGAACAAGGGCAAGCTGCAGTAATTACAACTCCGATTTTAGCAAGGTCAAATTTTGTTCATCAGTTTTGTATTGAGTGTGATGGCTTTGGTGCTAGCTATTCAACATTTTGGTAGCCAGGGAAAAAAAGTCGTAGTATACACTGACCAGAAAAGCTTGAGATATTGCGGGAGCAAAGCATTTCTGATTAGAACCAACAGAATTGATTGGCTAATTTGCTGGGGTATGATTTTGATATTGTATATAAACTAGGGGAAGTGGCAGATGTTTTATCCAGAAAATATGAGGAGCAGGAATTGCAAGTGCTGTCAAACCATTTTGGCAAGATGTGAATTTGATTGATGAGGAGGTACAAGAATATCCAATCATAGGCAAAATTCTTTAAGATTTACAGAAGGACCCAAATTCTCATGACCACTTGGAACATGGTAAATTATATTACAAGGGTAGACTGGTCTTAGCGGCCTTTTCCAATAGGGTTCCTAAACTGCTTTATAAGCATCATACTTCTCCTGTGCGAGGGCACTCAGGGATTATTTTTCACATATATCCCAAGTTAACTCAATCTTTTGTATTGGATTGATAGGAATAGAACAGTAGCAGATTATGTTGCGGCCTGTCCTATTTGCCAACGAAGTAAATACCAAGTATCTTCACAGGCCACATTCAACCACTTCTCATTCCCAATGTCCCATGGGGAGATATCAGCGTGGATTTCATTGCAAGTCTTCCTAGATCTAAAGGTTTTGATGCAATTCTGGCGGTTGGACAGACTTAGCAAGTATGGCCCTTTTATTCTCATAAAAATCCATATTCAGCAAGATCTATGACGGGTTTTTGTCAAAGTAGTCAGGTTGCATGGAATTCCTACTTCCATTGTGAGTGACAGGGACCCAACCTACTTGAACCATTTTTGGAAGGAGTTCTTCAGACTGCAAAGCACGACACTCAGGATGTCTACGGTTTTTTATTGTGACTTGGATGGCTAGAGTTAGGTGCTTAACAGGACTTTGGAAACCTACTTGTGGTGTTTTAGTTCTGAACAGCCCAAATATTTGGAAGATTCATTCCATGGGTGGAATATTTGTATAATGTACTCCTTTTGAAATAGTATATGGTCAAGTTCCTCTGTCCCTAGCCAAATTTTTTCAAGAGAAACTCTTGTGGAGTCTGTTGCACAAGATTTAATGACAAGGGATGAAGCTCCAAGGCAGTTGAAGTTTCATTTGGAGAAAACTTAGACCCAAATGATTGGACTTTCTATTGCCATAGGAAGCCATCAAATATAAAAGTAGAACATTGGGTGTATTTGAAATTTCGTCCTCATAGGCAAGTTTCTATGCCAACTAGGCTGCATCAAAAGTTACCTGCTAGTTGCTATGGGCTTTTCAAATTTCAATTGCAATTACCAGAGGAGGGGCGTATATATCCAGTTTTCTATGTCTCTTAGTTGAAGTTAGCAGTGGGAGATAATCCAGGGTAGGCTACCTAACCTACAGAGCTTCGAGAACAAGTTTCTAATTATTCCTAATCAGATTTTGGGTAGTTACATTATAGCAGAACAAGGGGAGTTAATCCCACAGGTTTGGTACAATAGCAGCATGGGTCACCTGAGGAGACAACGTGGGAGTGCGTTGACCTGTTTCAGCTTATAACCCTCTATTCTTAGTGTGTTTGGGCCAGTTCGGTGTTGTTCTGTTTTGCCTATTATTTTCTGGGGTATTTTTTTATGTAAAACTAAAGAACTCGCCTCTGCACCCCCATATAATGTTAAAATGGGGGTACACAAAGCAATACTCTATTTTCTGTTCTTAGTTATTTATAACAATTATGAGTTTATTAGTTTTCCTTATCTATATTATTTTTTTGTATATGCATTTATAAATTTTGCATTTTAGGAAGGATTTTAGGATCTCGTTGATTTTCTTTTTTCTATCTTTTATACCCCTTTTGACCTTTTGATCCTTTAACTATCTATGATTCTCAGTTTGACACCATTGGACATGAGTACATGCTCATGCTGTTAGTTGTTTCTTATTGAGAATAGAAGGGAGAATTTTGATCTCTCATGTTGTTCCTTATTTTTTTTGTGTATGATGTTTTTCTCACAGATGGTGCTGCTGCTGAGGATTGTAAGGAGTCAGAAGAGTTGTCATCAAGGTATTTTCTTCAGTATGAAACAGTGAAAATGATATAGTTTCTGAATGTTTTTATTACATATTACTAGTAGTGTCTTGTTTTCTATACTGACACAAATATACGTTGAATCTTCTTTTCCTGCAGGACAAAAAGAATGTCAATAGAAATTGGACCAAGCAGCTTTGCTACAACAAAGAAGAAAAGTAAGAACCACCACATCTAGTTTTGTTCGTAAGCCTAGTTTGGTCAAGAGAATTGCAATTCAGTTCTTCTGGTACAAAATACATTTACCAAATGAATTTTTCTTGTATTGAGCAGCTGCTTTATCAATTATATTTGTATGACAAGTAGCATGAAGTTGGATTAAATTGTAAGCCTTTATTAAGCATTTTTTTGGTTGAATCTTGAAGTTAAGCATGCAATCAATGCCAAGTGTGCTTCTAATATTAGTTAAGGTCAAAAGTTCTTTTTATGATCGAGACTTATCCCTATCGTTCACATTTGTGTGTCCTCAGCAGTGACAAAAAGTATTTATATAGTAGTAATAATAATAATAATAATAATAATAATAATTTTTACACATATGGTTATCTATTCACGATAATTATTTTAAAAACTATATATATATATATATATATATATATATATATATATATATATATATATATATTAATTGATTAACTACGTCAAAATTTGTATATTCACCGTTCATAATAGTTGTGGTAGTTTTTGACGTGACTTATTTTAATTCAAAGTTTTCTGCGTACTCCACATGCTAATGATCTAAAATATAAGGGAATGGGTATTAATATGTCAGGAAAAAAAATGGGAATTAAAAATCAAAATACCACTCTTATATTGATGATAAAAGTAATAAAAATTTTAATGCTTAAAATACTAAGTAAATCCAGTTTTGGTTCTTTAATCTTAATCTACTTTAGATACTAAAATCTGAAAATAACACTTAAATGTTTTTAATATGATATCTATGCAAGTTATTTATATTAAAAATAACTACAGCTATTAGACAAAACAAAGTCCATAGATATTACAAAAATAATTCGAAAGCAAGTAAAGTTGACTCTATAATCTGCATACATTTTTGACAAAGCTTTAGAAACCAATTGCTTTAATTAAAAAAACTAAAAGAAAAGGTGGAAATGAAACCTGTTCCCAGTGAGATAACGTTCTCTCTCTTCTAAACAGATTGGTAGCTGCAAATGATTGACTTATGTGCACGCCATTGAGAGATAAGCTTCATGCGTGCATAATTAATGATAAATGATATCATCGTTTTTGTATTAACAAAATGAATCAATGAAGAAGAATGTGCACGGTGTGGGCCTTGAAGGATAGGATAGGATAGGATATGATTGACGCCAACACTGTACCTAGCTTCATCAAACTCCGTACACTCACTCACTTAGTATAGTTACTCAAACGCTCAACATCCACTACTTTATGGATCAACTCAATATTCAAATCCATAATTCATTTTCCTATGTACGATAATTCATTTAGGTTTTCTTCATCCAAGGGACACCAAATGGGTTTCTTCCAATCCAACCATTTAGCATTGACATTATATTATAATTAAGTATTAGTAAGATTTGGGTGTATTTTAATAAATAAGTGGAACTAAGTACCCTGTGAATTAACAGGCCGAAAGGCAACAAGTGTAAGTTATAATGGTTGTAGATGGAATGAGGAAAAGTGTTAAAAATAGATGGACCCATAAGAAACGTGATTTACGGCTAGATATGGGCCAGAAATCAAGCAAGGGAGAAGGGAACCCATTCGTCAAAAGCCAGAAGGAAGAGAAAAAAAAAAAGGAAAAAAAGGGCAAAAGAATGATATCATCAAACATGATATTATCACAGGCACTCCTAATGGCATTTCGGTGACCCTCCACGTGTTGACAACCCATCTCCCCTTGCACGTTACTTTAAATTATTTTGCAGGCTTTGCTTGGTATCTTGGTGGCAAAGACAAGTCCATAACAGTGAATCAACACTCACAAAAACCTTTCATCAATATTTATCTTTCATTCTTTAAAGAGAAGGGCCAATTCCACCACCAACAAAACCAAATCAAATCAACACACCCCTCTTCAACCCATATGGGCGTGCAAGGTGCAATTCCATCTCACAAATAATAAATTGGTTGAAAAAAATACACCCAACACAACACACATGATTCCATTACTTAATTCCTAGCACAGCACAGTACATAATTCTTTAACAATAGGCTTAAATGGCAATAATTGAATTTGAATGGAGACAGGAGTCGCGGTGTTTGTTTTGTTGCTCCATAGGGACAAATCTAACACCCTTATTGGGTTTGATTAAGAAGTGAGTAAGTAACCAAACAAAAGAAAAACCAATTAATGACGCGCAACAACCGCCACCGACCTCAATCTCTGCCTTTTACTTGCACCATTTCTAGTAACCACTTCAAAATCCTACCTTTCTTACTCCAACACACCTTTCATCTACTAAAAGACAAGGACTTTGAGCGTCAATTAAGCAAAAAAAAAGCCTCCAAATAAAACTAAGCTATGAACTGTCACCAACTCACTCTCAACTCCATCTTGGATCCCTGAAAAAACAGCTATGCTTATTCCCTTTTCAACATGAGCCACCCATCATGTACCAAAATCATCTCTTATGCTTCCCAAACCATTTTTAACCCTGTCAAAATACATTCACCCTTCAGGTGAAACGTGTCCATGTATATCATACTTAGTGGCCAAGTAAGTGAAAGAATGATTTTGGGTGTTGATTATATTGTTTGATCTATCTACTAGCTAGCTTGCTAGCTAGCCACACGTGACACAGACTAGATAGAAACATTGAGGGTTGTTTTATTTTATGTGTTTGCTTGCATAAGTTGCAAAAACCAAATGAGTGAAGGTGAACCCTAGCCTTACCCCACATGCACCCAAAGGTTGAGGTTGAGTCTCAGCCTGAGGATGATCCTTAATCCAAGACCCATCTCATCTGCCATGTTAGTTTTCTCTGTGACAAACTTTATAGCTGTATTCCACTACCTCACCACCAGTCAACCACTTCTATTAATATAAACAAATGTTACAGATTTTTACGTAGGATCATGTCACGCACAATGACCCTTTTGTTCACCTTCTTCGTTTTAATTACAGTTAGCACCTTTTTTTTCTTCAACTGGATTATATCATTGCTTAATTAAAATAATTTCATTGATTAAGGTTAACAACTTGTTTTATCTTTGTTTCAAGTTTTTGTTATCTATTATCTTTTCTATCGTAAGTTGGTCCGTAGATTAATCATGTTAATAAATTAAATTTCAAAAGGACAAAATAACAGAAACAAAATATAGTGTTTTCTTTCTGCACCAAAGGAGACATGTAGAGAAAATTATTATGATGGAAAAAATAACTATTGTTGAAGGCTTCTTTAGATTCTTAAACAAGCAAGTACAACAACTAGTTAACTGCATAATTTATTAAGCTGATGTGTTCTAAATGCTAACGTGCCGTCCATAAGTCTTTAACTGCTATTCATTAATTGTTTCTTTTATTAAAAAAAAAAGAAACTCATCCATAAGCTCGCTTTTATCAGCTGTAAATTTATTTATCGTAAATGAATATAATCGTCATTCTACGCTTATTTAATAAAACAAAGCACTTATTTGTTATATATGATTTTGTGGTTTCGTTTTCTTGAGATAGGTTTCACCACTATAAATGATTTGTTTACGGGTTTTATTAATTATCAAAATCACTTTTAAATTTTCATCTTCATCGTAAGATTTTCATACATTTAAATTGTTTTTGTTCTTAAATCAATCGTGTATGTATCTGTTCTTAAGAGAATCATGTAAAGGAGGGTAGTGTTCTATGACTACCCCATGTTAAGTAAAACATAAATTCATGAAAATTCGTGTTGTGGAGTGAAAATCAAGATTCCGTTTCCTGTACAAAGCCAGATTTTGATATTGCATTAAGCAACAATAATGCTTATATGATAATGATGTGGAAAAAGTGTTAAAATAACCATCCATTAAAAGCAGTTATAAAAGTTATAATTTAATGGATTATCATGCTAAGAAACACTAAACGCCTAAGTATGATAGTTAGAAAAGTGAGTATATCAGCACTTTATTTAAAAATATAAAATTAACATAAATAAAAACTAGAGATAATTGTTTACTTACAAATAATACATAACTGGCATAAAATTTCAAAAGGAGAGGAATATAATAATGGGAAGTTTGACCAGGTCAAAATCAGAAGAGAAATGTTCCAAATCTAATCACGAATTTCAAAATGACAACTCTTAGATCGGTTTTTGGATAAAAAGAATAATAAAATAAAATAAAAAGGGCGGGAATACAGATGAAGAGGGCAGTAACCGAGACGAGAGGGCCCTAACACTGGATCCAGAGAGGGACCCATCAGAGGTACCCTCCCATCTTAAACCAGCAACCCCTGCCCCATTGCTTACACTTTCATCTTTTCTTGCTTTCTTTCTGCCTTCCCTCCATATTCTTGATAATGACCTTTCGAATTTACATTCCAGTGAAAAATATCTTACACTGTCTCAACTCCAATATGTCCCACACTATCATTAACTGCTACTTTAGTATTGCATTTTCAATTTATTTATTTGCTTTTGATAATTTTACTTCTAAAAAATATATAAGTATTACTCTAAAATTAATATCACTCAAACATATTCATGTACTCATGGGCAATGGCAGCACAGATAAAGCTCAAAATGCTATACCTCAAAAGAAGAGGATAGAGATATGGAGGATATTGGAATTACACAACAGTTGCCTTTACTACATATAGTATAACTTATTACATACTATTCTATAAGGAGTAAGAGCTTTTACAAAGAGTTATGGGCAATCTTCCAACACTTTTCTGCCAGCAAGACTTGAACCCGCCTTCTAACACAGTAAGCTCTTTACCCTTCTTCCACCAACATTCATTTAACATGGAAGAAAACCAACCCCATTTATTACAAAATAATAAATATATTCTTAATCAAAGATAAAAACCCTTCCCTAAACTATCTTTCACTGTTTCTTCGGCTAACAGATCCCAAAAGCTGCATCTCTCACAAAAAACCGGATGTTTATTGCCACTAAACTACCCAAACACATTCTTGAATCTCATCTTTATATTATAAAATTAAAAACTAAAAAACAACTTCCCTACTATCTCACTAGCTTGCTTTCTCCACCGAATTTAACTTTTAGAAATTGAATCTTTGTTTGAACTATCATCAAAGGAGTCAGTAAGTCCATTCCTGAGGCAAGCGAAGTTCATGGCTTGCTGCCTCCTCTCGCCGCATGTTTAACTTCTGCTGCAGGAGAAGAGCATTTCTCCTTGCTAACAAAGCATCTACAAGAACCACAAACTCAAACAAGTTAGCCATAAACTCCGATTAAGAACTCAAGTCTGTACAAATACGTTTTTCTTAAAAACTCACTTACCATAGTCCACCCCAAAAGCACCAGAGAACCGTGGTTGGCTAGCGGCATTGAAGTCATCAATGTTGAGGTTCAGTGCGTGAATAACCTTTGCTGGGACCAAAACTGGGGCAGCACCACCTATTGACAAGACAAATCAATTAGATAACCACCAAATAAGCAGTAACATTGGTTAACAAACGAGAAAGAACAGATTCAGTAAATTACTTGTTTTCTTGCGAGATTCAGGGGGAGGGGCCCCATATTGACGAGGCAGGAAAACCCCTGTTCCAGCGCAACCCCTTTTGTTAACACCAACAGATCCAGCTTGCAAACCGGGTCGCGACCCGGATCCGAAATGCGGCACAGGTTGATTCTGGTGCTTCATTGGAAGAGGACGGTGCCATGCAGAATGAGGCAAAGCGCGTGCACAGTTCACAGCTTCATAGTCATACCCAAACTCACGCAAATCACGCACTCTATTCTGAACCTGTGGGTGGAGCTGCTGAGTCACCCACCCAACCTTCTCCTGCCTCCCCCAAACCGAACCACACTGCTGCTTCAGCATCTGCTCCGGTCTCACCGGCTGGTACCGAGTCTACACAAGAAAAAAAATTAAACACCCGATTCCAACATGCAAATTCATTTACGCATTATCACAAACACCTTGAACACGTTTCTAAAAAACTCACTTGTGGACCGCCCTGGTTCACGAAAAACGCATTCTCCGCCACCACTGGCGGAGAAAAGCCACCAAAAACACCCCCGTTCTGAAACTCAACCTTCGAAGAGACCTCGTCATTCATCTTCAACCTCGCAACTTGCCCTGCGGCTGCGTACAGCACATCCCACGCATCATTGGAAGCCTTAAACGGCGACGTGGTGGGCGAGGGAACACGAGAAGACCCGTTCGGGCTTCCTTCACCGGACCCGCCGCTCCGACCCGACCAGCTTCCGATTCCACTCAGTATAGACTGAGGCGACCCAGCCAAACCACGACCAGTCAGTTTCTGGCCCAAAAATAAAAACCCAGAGAGTCGCGTCAGTTTACACAAAAAAAAAAATCAACAAAACAAAACAAAACGGCGTGTTTTGACCATCATACCTCAGTTTTGTTGTCACCGTTACAGATTGGAACAGTGAGGAGCTGCTCCTTCTTTGTTTCATGAAGCGAGGCATGACTGAGTCGGCGAGTTAACCCGGCGAAGAAGTCCTCCTCGTCGCTGCTCTCAGTCCCGGTGGAACCGGACTCGAGCGGTTCGGCCCCGACCGATTGAAAGTCGTAGGGAAACTCGGACGGGAAGCCGAAAGCGGCGTCGAACTCAGACTCATCCATGGGTGGGGTGAGCGAGTGAGGCAAAGGATTGAAGAAGGAAAGGGTTTGAGAGGAAAGTGAAAAAGTGATACGAAGCCGTTACGATTTACGAGGGTAATGAAGGGGAACGAGGAAGCTGAAGTTGCTGGTTGAGGAAGATTTAATAATGACCCAGCTGTGTGTGCAGTGTGGGACCCACAGAGCGAATGAAAAAAAAAAAAAAAAAAAAAAAAAAGTAAAAGGAGAGGGTTGTGGTGAGTTGGAGGATAATAGAATGTAAGAAGACAAGTTGCTTTTATTAAGGTTTCAGGGTCCCTTTTAGACACTTGAAAAATAAAAAAATAAAAAAATATTGGTATGTATGAAAATTGTAGTGTGAACAACTGGAACACTGGCCCAGTGGTTGGGGACATTTGTCCTTGCATGCATTGCTCCATTCTGTTACTTCTAACACTTCAAATAATCTTTCAAATTAATTAAGCGCCACAACACATGCATCGTTCAAAATCGATGTGGGATTCTAATTTCCACTGTTACTTCTGCTTCCTTCTCAAGGTTTGTTATCTTTTCAAATCAAATTTCAAAATTTTGGACTCTTCACTCACCTAATTCCACTCTACTCCTCTCTCTTTTCTTTTTTCTGTCCCTACCTTCTTTTGGAAAATTTTGGACTTTTCAAAATTTAAATTCTCAGCCTTCTATTTTCAATTTTTTTTTTTTTATTTTGGTCACTGGATCTGCCGTTGATGCTGACCTTGGGATGAAGGCTTTATTATGTAAATTTGGAAAACCATGGGGTCCTTTCAGTAATGTTCCTCTACATCTTTTTTCAAATTAAATGAAGATGGTTTTTTTATTCCATAATGTATCAGATGTCCAACGTCAACAGATATGACGCTATCACAAGTAACTGATAACATTTTTTAAATTATTTATATTTTTTACACCTTAAAATATTAATTTAATTGTTATGATATTTTTTGTTCTTAATATTTTTTTTTATTTTTTTTTTTTATTTTTACAACCTCTGCATGTGAACCCTGCCAACTCTAATGAAAATATTTTGTACAATTAAACTTATAAACAAAAGAGTTGTTGATTTGCGTCTAATCCATTTTTTTCATCCGATAAGAAATTTCTGAAATTCATCATATGGCACACGTATTTTGTTTTCTGTTAAATGGTTGTTTTCGTTAACAGAAAGTTGATATGCGAGTTGCACATTTCTGTTTAATCTTTATGTCTTTTTCATTAAAAAGATAGAAGTATTGTTTTCTTATATATGTTGAAGAAAATATAAAAATAAATAAAATTATGTAATAGTGACTTGTTTAAAGGAGTGATCTATAAATAATTTTGGGTATGAATTATGTTAAAGGAAATAGGCTCTTAACAAAATATAAAGGTGCATCTATTAGGAATTTGTGAATTTCATAAAATTTTGAAGGGTGAAAAATAAAAGGAATGAGAATGTAGTATTACTTAATGAAAGGGAACTAGTCTAATTTACTCTTTAAATTTACTTATTTATTTAATGAAAGATTTATTTTGAGTTTGGTTAATTTGTTTTGAAATATGAACTTGATTTATATATACATTAATCGTATTTAATAATAAAACACTAACTTAATTATATTTTTTTCTCTTTTATTCTATTTACTAATTTTATTTTCGTCGTTTGTATTTTTAAAATTGAAATGGCCCTTTATTTTTTCAAGTTACATTTTTAGAGTTTGTTTGCTTGTCAATCTTGTAAAGAACTAACAACCCATTAAGAAATGTCTAATGTGAACAAAATAATGCACGAGACACGATGAATATATGCCTTTTTAGTTTAAATCAACATCATTTGTTATGTTAATCAAATGAAGAAGATAAAATGTCAACAATGCATAACTTCAATGGAACAAAAAATATATGTCTGGAAAGTTTAAAAAACTTATGGTATGACCAGAGAATTTTTTTAAAAAAATGAGAATTATGTTAAATTAAATAAATAGTAAAATAGTGAATGAACCGAAAAACGTCGAATGTTGTTCAATAAAAATTAAAACAAAAACTTACTGAGATTTATGGTTAAGTTGTAATTACTAATAGTTCTAACGTGACAAGTTCTTGAAAAAATTGAATAGCAATACATTAGCAAAATATATATTATTGTTCTTTTATTCCGGCGTATTTTCAACATTAAAAATAAGTTTATTAATAAACTATTGAGAAGATAACGTAGCTAATTGAAATTATATACAAGATACTGTTGCTTAGGTTGTGAAATGATGTAATACAACTTTAACAAAATTAGTAACATAATTGACAAAAGCAGTTAAACGAAGTAACAAAATAAGAGATAATTTTGACACTAAAAAATATAAAGAATCAAAATGAAAGTAATAAATAAAACAATGGAACAAATACATAATTAAACCTAAATTTTTTTTAAAGATTAGAAGTACATTTTATCAAAAAAAAAATAAAACTATAAGTATGTTTGAAGGAGTTAGTACAGTTAAAATCTTTATATAGTGTGAGAAGTATAAAATTTAAAAAGATTAATCAATAAATATATGATTCCAATGTTAGAGAGCATGACACTATCTTGGTTTTTGCCTGTGAGATAATTTCCAAGTCCAAAAATGACAGTTTTAAATTGCAACAGTTGCCATGAATGAGAAGTTCAAAACTAAATTTACCCTTTGAATGTGAAAATTGCATTTCATACACAAGTTTTTCTACTTAAATCAAAAGTGTTGGTAGAAGAAGATGGATTGCACTGAAAAAAATACTTATCTTTTAGTTTATAAATTATGTGTAAAATCATCACCCATTTGCCACTATTTATATACAAAAGGTTTAGTTTAGGTGGGGTGTGAACAAAAAAGACTTTCATGTCATTCATATAGAAGGTCCTCATATCAACAACTAATTGAATCCCCATGTTTTTGTGATATGAATCAAATCCTTGCAGATTGAACCTTTACAACTATATTCATGTTACTTTCATTAATAACTTGCTAAACCGTTTTACCTACCTCTTAATAGTGAAAGTTTAACATGGTTAGAAGAATGAAAGTCTTTTTGTAGAGTGGAAATTTTGACTTGCTCCTTTTGTCACGTTCAGTGTAGTTAAGTTCTACTATATTAATGGATAAAATATTTATGATATTTTCCACCGTCATAATTTTATATTTTTAGGCCAAGTACACTCACACTATCACATGTGACAAAAAAAACACACCCGAATTTTTGCTTCCGACACAAATAGATTCACAATAAAACTCTTCCTTCTCTTCGAAGGCAAGATTAATTTAGTGGGCCAAAAGAAACTACTCTATACCATCGTCCTTGCCATTTTTTTTCATCCACACGACCATTATAAAATTTAGACCGTGTTTGAAAACAATAATATATTTTAAAAGCAAAACAAAAAGAAATACAAATATCTTCAGATAAATTCAAGAGAAACAAAACAAAACAGTTTATTATTCTGATATGTTCACAGAGTATAATATATCTATTTTTTTGTATGCTTTTTACAATATCAAACATCCTAATGTACTCTTTAAACAACAAATATTATTCGAACGATTGGGTGATTATATACTAATATATAAGAGACCTTTTACGTCGAATATTTAAGATGGATTACATTAAGAAACGGTTCGATGGGGATATGGAAGATATAAATTTATATCAAACATAATATTCAATGTAAAAACTGTGTTCTTTAAATGTTTTTTTTTTTTCTTTAAGCAACATCTGGTGTAAAACTTAAAGTGTACAAAGTAAATAGAATTTTTCAAATTTAAAAACTTTAAAGTCTAAGAAATATTTAAACAAAACAGTGTTACTTCATTTTCCAAAAGACATTTAATGTGATATAAGCTTAAGTAAATATTCTTAGACAAACGTCATAAACGCATACCATACAGTACAGAACAAACATATAAATATTCATAAAATATAATGTTAACTTAAAATTACGTATATATGATTTAAATATTTAATTAATTAATAGATGAACTAAAATAATTATTAGTTTTACACATTAAGTTACTCAATATGATCAAATAATTAGAATATTATCTGTAGGTATTCATAATCCAAATTACAACATTATTATATCTTTTAAACAATATAATATAAAATTATCATTCTTTCAACTGTAGTCTTTTATTTTTATTTTGACAAATTAAAAAAGGGTAGCTAACCCGTCATACCTTTGTTGTTCACCAAATTGACAGGTTAAATGATTCATGACAAACTAAAATACTAAAAAATATCAACTTAGTTAATTAAATTGATGACGAGTTAACTCACAAATTTGAATTGCATATTTCATGTTAAAGATCTTGTATAACAGTGAACAACTTCTTTTTGTTATTTGTATCTTTATCTTCTTTTATGATGGAAAAATTTCATCGAAAAAGAGAGAATGTTAGTAAAATATATTGAAATTATTACTGATATACATAAACAATCAATGAGTTATAATATGTCCTTTGTATAAAACCATTAAATTAAAAATAGTTAGTGATGGAAGTAAATTTTACGATAATAGAAAATTATTAATTTATTGAAGGAAATATGATAAAATTGATATCGAGTTAATGTATTGAATATAGTCACGCGTCATAAAAAAAGTTTAAGAAAGTTAAAACATTTATTTATCATCAAATGAAAATTGTATTGTTATTCGATAAAAGCGTTATATAAAGAGATATAGAGTTGTTGAAGATGTATGTGAAATATATAGTTTTAGAAAAAAATAAGAAGTAGACCTTGAACAAGTATAATGTAATTTTTCGTATAAATAAATATAATCAGAGATAATTACTCGAATAGTTTGTCTTAAGATTTATTACATATAAATTATGGGTATAAAAAACTATAATGCATTATTTTTTTGTAATGGTCAAACTAAAATTAACGTTCACCAAATTTTTCAATTTCCTTTGGAGATTCTTATTTTACCCCCTGTATTTGTCCATTAATCTTTATTTGTTATTTGTATTTGCATTTTTGTTATTTTTTTTCTGGAATTTATATTTTTCATTATTTAATATTCTAAAGCATTTATTTAGTTATTCGTTTATTTTAATTTCTTCAAAGTCTATATAATTTAGATTGTGTTCTTCATGATTTATTACAAACTTTTTCTAAAATTATATAATATCTTCTTTCAAGTTCTTGTCCAAAAATACTGGGAGTTATCATTGAATATTTTATTTATTGTAAAAATATAATCATTATAAAATGTTTCAAATTGAAGTTGTATCATTATATATGTTAACTCGAACTTTTATAATTGTATATTAATTAAAATATTATTAATAAATTCGATTTATTTTGTAAGAGTAAATTATCTCTGGTATACTTTAAATATTTAAATTGAGAATTACGTCTAGTTACCAATGGAAATAAAAGGGATCTCATAATATATTCCCTTTGTTTTCCTTAAAGTTTTATCAATCAATTTTAATATTTTCATCGCAAACAACTGTATCGTGTAAGATATATAAAGCACGTAACATATTTTATTTTCTTAAAATTTTTTGTACTTTTTTTATCGAAACCGTGATTTCATAAATACAAAGTGTCCAATAAGTTGTGATCTTTGACTGTTCGTTCTTTAATTAGCCCACTCTTGTTACAAGAAAAAAGATGAGACATAATCATTGTGACATTTGACTCATAACTACGCATTATTCCTGATTATTACTCAGCTCTCTTTATTGGTTGGTGCTGTCACTGCCAAGTAAGAGGCCGAAGACACAGTAAGATGGTCAAAAACCTCAGAGAAAACATCCTTATCTCGTTGTTTGTTACCTCTTCACTGACATGCAAACTTTAATAATGACTTTATCTTCTTTGCTTACTGATAACATGAAGGTCCCATGCTATTTACTACGCATGCTCAGCTCCTCATTCCTGAACATGCTAACCTATTACACACGAATACGCTGCATCTTTCTCTTTTCCTTCACCCTCTTTTTCCACTTCATTCATGGATTAGGTTAATCTTCCTTTCAGCCAATGCCAGAGAAACAGAATGAATCAAAGAGAATTAAATTTAAAGTAAGTGATTTAATTAAGGTTAAATATAGTGAAAAAAAGGAAAATGAATGAATGAATGAAAAGTTTATATATACATCTATTTTGTTGAAAAAAAATAAGAAATATAAATTATATCCTTTAATTGCATATTTTGTATATTTTAATTTTAAAACAAAATCTATTGTGCAGAATGAAATTTAATCAATTTTACAGTAAAATAGATGCATCATTAGTAATTGGATTATGTTGATTGTGAATAATAATATTTACAGTCCAATAATTCATTATGATCACATAATAAAACATGTGAGTACATTAAATAGTTACATTTTGGTTTACACACGATTAATTATGAATCATACAAAATAATCAAGTGAGCCGTTTAAGTTTACTGCTTATTTATTATTCAAATACATTGATTAGATATAATCTTTGGAAATACCTTAAAGGTGGGTTAAACATATGTAAATTATTTTGAACTGACATTTTTGTAGATTTGAGATTATAAAATACATGAAAGATTAAACGATAGATATATGTATTAAAATAATGCTCATAACAGTAACACTGTCCGGAAAACAACGGTCAATTTTTTTTTTCTTTTCATTTTTGAATTCAGATTCTAGCTCTTGTTTCATTTTCCAATTTTGAAGGAAACAAATTTAAGTATCGGGCTTGTTCAATTTTTTTTATTTTCTTTCATAATTATGTGTCAAACAGATAAGAGAAGGAACACTTTTTTTTTTTTAAGTTTATCTTGCAATCAAACATAATATTAATTAAAATTAACTGTATCCACAATATAAATGATAGCAGAAAAATGAAATTACTAATATTAACATAAAGTGATGTAAAGAGACCAATTAGATATTCATAATTCCTAAAAATATATATGTTTAGGATACATCACATATCATATTATATTATATAACCATATATTTATATTCATATAATTTTATATTTCATTTCACCTAATACATAATTTATATCAATATATTTCAAACTCTACATTTTATCATATACACAAACAATCGTATAAGAACTTATTAATTTCTCATATCAAAATTTGTCATTTAAAATTATACATTCTAATATAAAAATAAACAATCAAATTTTAATTTATTATTCTTCATGTTATAATAATATTTAATAAAATTTAAGTATAATATGTTGATGGAATATAACAATTTGATAAAGTATATAAATATTTGAAAAACGTGTCAATTAAAGTTTATAAATACTATTGTTAAACAAATTAAATATGTCTAAATTCGTTCATCCATTATTATCTGTTTGTCAACAGTTTGTTAATTGCTTAGTAGATAAATTTTTGAATTTTCACTAAAATGAATTCTATCTTATGATTATATAATCGTCTAACGACTTTACGGTCTTCTGACAGTAATTTTTTTTTTTTTAATTTTCAATTAAATAAATTTGGTTAAGTGAATAAAATGGTCACCCAATAACTATTGTAAAGAGATTAGTTCTGTAAAACTGCATAGGCTATGTCAAATTGGTTCAACAAGGTTTTAGTTATTTCTTTAAATACAATTAAGCATTTATTTATAAATAAAATTAACAATATTTTATATTTTAATTACAAAAAATACAGCATATCTTGCCTAGTTGATTTCAACTTAAATTTTAATCTTAATAATTTAAAATGCATGTTTATGTGTTAAATATTATTACAATCTCACTTGCAATAACAAAAACGTTTATTTAAAACTTATCATATAAATTTACTATATCCATCACTCTCAATAATTTTTTAATTTTATCTCCATGATATATTACAAGCTGGTAATATTTATTAGAAATATTAATTATATTTTAAACATTAATTATATTTCAAGCAAATAATCATTATAAAATATTTTTGATGTAGTTTATCTAATAATATTTGGTAGGACTTCTTAGTAACGTTTTAATATATAAACAATACATGTTTTCTTAAGTTGTTTATTGTTATTATTACTAATGGGAAATAATGTCTTTTATGTTTTAAAAAGAATATTATCAAATATGTGGTGATTTATAACGTGTTGACGTGGTTGAGATGTATGTACAAAATATTAAATACTTAGTAGTTTATTTTTTATTTTTAAATGCAATTAAAAATAAATAAAAATATAAAATAGAAGTTATATATTGTTATAGATAAACATTCTATTAATTTACTTTCAGTTAGAGTTTGCAAATTAATAAAGTGAAGTCTGAAAACTTTGACTTAAATTATTCTACAAAACCAAACGCATTGATTAATAGTTTGTTTTTATTAAAATATTATTTTGTCCTTCATGCTTTATTTTGGTTTATGAAGCATAAAACATTGCATCTTGGGCACTTAAATTTTCTGTTAAAGTTATTAATTCATTATGTTATTTGGCAAACTTAATGACAGGCAAAAAATCTGATACAAACCAAAATATGTTTATATTTTTTGTGAGATACATTGTTATTAATAAATGGGTGATGATAAACAAACACCCCATTTTCTACTCTAAAACCTATTTAAAACCAATAAAAAAAACATTTATATTTTAAAATATAAAATAATTTGAAATAAATAAACTAGAATAGGAAACCTGAAAGGTGTAGATGTAAAATTTTCCAAATAAAATTATATTTAATAGAGATGTACAACAAAGAAATGTTTAAATGGGATGTTAGTTACGGATGAGATTAAAGGGGTGACAGTAAGAATTGAAATAGAAAAGAAAGGTAAGGTAGATGCATTTATTGCTGCTAATTTCTGTGTAGTCACAGAAATCCCGTGAATCAAGACCTGGCTGACGTGGACCAGTCGTACGTTACGTGGGCATCGATGCATCTTCCTCGGATTTCAACCCAACCTTCAATTTCCTTTAATCCATTTCCCGCCCAATTATATTTCATCACATTATTTATTCTATTACATTCAGATTTTAAATTTGAAATATTTTCAGTATAATATAATATTTTTTCAAACATTTTCGATAAACTTTAAACCTAAAATTCTATCTGTGGCTTTTTCCTTGGAACTGTTTTTGTTCAAATATTGAACTTTCCTATTGAAGAAAAAAAAAAAAACAGATAATTAGGTTATGCTCTTCGACAAATTTCTCTTTTGTTATGTGGGTTAGTTCCGTTCGCCTATTTACATATAATTGTATTAAATAAGTTGTTTTTTAGTCAATTTTTGGACTTCTTTTCTTAAAGACTACAACTGCAATCTAAAATCTGCATACTATAACAGTCAACTATCCCTAAGAAAAATTGAATTAAAATAAATTTAATAATTCCATTTTAAATGTATTACAAATTAAGTTTAAATCCAAGCAGAAACTACACCAGATATTAAACTCTATTCTATAACATTAAATGGAAACAAGTGAATAAAAAAAAACGCTAATTTTATTCATTAATTATATTTTGTCTCATGTTTTAGTTGATTCTTTTACTTTTCCAGTCTATTAATAATTTTTTTCACTTCATTTATAATAGTATATAAATAACATTTTTTTTAATAGATTTAATTTAAACGCAATCTTCTTTTATCTTTCACCTCGATAACCAATTTTAAACTTTTAAATCTTAAAATCTATTTGTAGTGTTTAGCCTGTAAGAACCTGGAAGCACGTTTAGCCCATGGTTGTATAGGTTCGGTTAAAATACACATAAAAAAATTATTCAAAAGTTAAAGTTTTACAAATAATAAACATAATCAATTCTAATTGAACAAGGAATTGGGCTATCATTGTTTTTTATTTATTTTTCCTCATGTTTCTTTGCTTTTCTAACCTTTTTCTGATTTATTAAATCATATTAAACGAGTTTTTAAAATGCTAAATATATCGATACAAAATATAATAAATATATCTATTCTTATAATTATAAAAATAATGTTAACGAGTATTTAAAATAAAATAAATCAGTAAATTATGTTTAATAATATAAAAAACACTCATCATTTGTACGTATATTTCTTTTATAGCATAATAAAGAAAAAAATATAAAGTTTGGAATTTATTGAATAGGTCTTTGAAAAAAAATCATCATGTTTGGTTTAAGGTGATTTCTCATCTGAAGTTTCTAAATATATTTTTAGATTTAACGTTTGCAATTTTGAATTACGCTATAATAGTAAAAATGATTTAAAGTAGTTTTATTTTAAACGTGAGTCATCTATCTAAGTTTAATTTTACTTTTTTTTTAAATAGACATATATTATATATCTCTTTTATAAATCATTGTAAATACTCACATTTTTATTTTGATTAAAAAAAAGAAAAATAGAAGTAGAGATGATAGTGGGGTTAAACTATGTGGACTAGTCCGAAAAAAAAAATGCAGATTAAGTATTTTAATTCACTATCCATTTAGGTCTATCCCGGAAAACCTATAGTCTCCACGATTGAGTTAGGGGGCTTGGTGACTTGATATGCATAATTTGAAATAAAATAAAAAAGTCCGTTATATTTTTAATATTATTAAAGTGAAACAATAATAGTGATACTTTTAAAGACAAAACAAAATGATGATTAACTAAGTAATTTTTTAATAGCTTAGACAATTTTTTTATGCTTCGTTATTTGCAAATGATTTAACTTTTGACATATTTACTTGTGTTAATCACATGTTTATTTAGCTTATTTAAATTTTATTGTCAATAATAAACTCCTGGAGTATAATAAGGATATGAAACATTAAAATAAAATTATTGTTGCAATATTTACAAGTAATTTTTTTTTAATTTTATTTATGTGAGTTGATGAGTAGACTCATGGGTTAATCATTATATAAGACAAACCAACAAAATTAACTTGTAATTCTTATGGGAGTCAGTTTATCTCAAGCTAAATCTAAGAATGGTCAAAATAAGTTAAATCAGTCCGCATTATTATCTCTAAACAAAACAATATATTCTCAAATATGTTTATATCTTAGTATTATATAACATTAACCCTAAAAGTTCAATCATTTAAAAATAAATAGGTCTTCTTATCTATTTTGTGTTAAGATACAAGAAGTTATGTCCTTAGAAACTAAACCAAAATGTTATTAGTCTAGAACTTAAATGATATTGTATTTAAACAATCATCTTACTGCATTTATTTTAAATAAAGTTTGTACTAAAAAAAATAAGAGATACATGAGATATAAGAATTCAATGTGTACTTAATGTGAGAGGATTTGACATTGTTGAATAATTTCTTTGAATTAATTTTTATTTTATAAAGAATAATCAAAATATTTTTTCTTATCTTGATTTTATTATATGTTTGTAAATGATTTAGTTAATATTTAAGGAACTTATTTAAGATGGTCATATATAATTTTCTTTTCTTAATTTTATTAAGTATTGAATCAGTTACCAAAATACTTCCAAATCTTTAAGTTTGTTGTAATCACTACATTTTTTTAAAATAATTTATTTGATATTTTCTTTTGTTATTACGATAAAAATCGTATAATTAAGAAAAATTTAATCAATAAAAAAATAATATATTATCAATAAAATAAATCACCAATCATTCTCTTCTAAAATGTGAATGAATTTATGTACTCTAAATCCTAAACTTTTAGGACACAAAAAAAATATGAAATAATGAACATAATTAAGAAAACATAATTGGAATAAAACATGAACGTGACTCAAATGAAACAATGATTTCGGGATTCAAATGAAAGAGTAATCTCGGGTGAATATATGACTTAAGAACAAAAACTATAAAATAATGTAGTCAGGTAGTTTAAAGAAGTAAAAAAGATGGAAAAACACTTATGAGATAGAAAAATATTATATTTGAAGTTAAAGATCATTTTCGAGATGTGTATGAGAGAATCATCATTTAAAATTTAGAGTACAACAATCGCGAGATTATATCGTATAAAATCTTAACTTTTCATATAATCCAGAGTGTTTTACAAAAAGAGAAAATAATAATTATTATTACACTAAATTGCCGCAAAGAGTATAATTACAGCCTAATCACATAAGTTAAAGTTTTTATAACGTAAAAAAATAGAAAAAAACACCTGTATAATAACATCAAATATAAAAGAGACGTCTAATTAGCTTATCAAACTTTGTTTAGGGGTCGATACATTTATAAAGGAGTTAGTTTTCCATTAACTCGGTGAACTTCCACGCAATTTTGGAATGAATCGTGAAATGTGGTTTTTGATTTATCAACCACGTTCTTTAAATATCTAGGAATAAAATTAATTGTTTTATTTTAGCTTCGTATTCAATAAATATAATACTGACAATTATATAATTTGGAAGTGATAATTTTTTATCCAAATTGTGTTTTGAGATTTTCCGTAAGTTTTAAGAAATCACTCATGTTATAAAATGGTGTAAAATTGCATGATCAAGATAAAATAAATTATACACTAATAATATAGAATCGTTTTATATCATTATTCAATTATAAATGGCACTTAAAATTAATGTTAACAATGATATCTGAATGTAAAACTTTCAAATCTTTAAAATTTATTATTAAATGTCAATTTAATTTTTTTTCTCTAATACTTTCAAATCCATGCTAACAAAGAAAAATATAAATGTTTCATTCAATGAAAATTGTATTATTATATGATCGTATCCTTTATTTATATAATAGAGAATTTTTAAGTAAACACTAACTGAAATTATAGCTGTTAAAGTAGGTTAAAATTCACAGGTTGACTCAGTTGATTAATAACTCGACTCATACTTAGTTGAAAAATAAAAATACAAGATAATTATAATAAAACTAAATTTTTAAATGTGATTAAATAACACAATGAATTAAGTAATTTACAAATAAAAAATTGTTAAATCCAATTAATGATTCACCAAATCAATCAAGTGAAGTGAGGTTGCTCAATGATAGCAAAAAAAAAATAAAATCTGTTATCGTACAACGTAATCTATATGTTAAATGGAATATTTAGAGAACGAAAAACTCTAAAAAAAAATAAAATAATAACCCTATTAATATAATCTCTATGAAGAATTTTATCATAGTAGGGTTAGGAATGACGATAAAAATGAAGAATAATATTAAAAAAATTCATGATAATATTGAATATTTTTAATGTCATAAAATTGCGATGATAGTTTGAAAGTATTGTTGCAGATACTTTTAGAGATAGTAAAGGATAATATATAAGTTGTTTTTTTTTTTTTTTTAG
>Ga0209700_102945_pt1 | contig 33520 bp, 10 predicted proteins | sample SiratroredBW_FD_187528 | JGI IMG/M metagenome (GOLD analysis project Ga0209700, IMG submission 187528) | Root nodule microbial communities of legume samples collected from California, USA - Siratro red BW (SPAdes) (version 2) | ecosystem: Host-associated > Plants > Roots > Nodule | place: USA...
TATATATATATATATATTTTGGATGAAATGCATGAATGCTATTTACATATAGTATATGAAACTTTGTTTTTATTATTTTTTTTTGAATGCGTGAACTCATGTATGAGATTCTATATGAATGAATGAATGGAATTTTATTTTTTTTCATTTTCTTAAGTGAGAATGCATGAGACTTAATTTTTTCATTTTTTTAAAGGAGAATGCATGGATGAATGCTCCAGACTCTATTTGTTATGTTTGAATGAGAATACACAAGACTCTATTTTTTTTATTTTGTTATCAGAGTGTTTGTATAAGTGCATGAGATTTCATTTGTCATTTATATTGGAATGAGAATGCATGTACAAATGTATCAGACTCTATGAAAATGCACATACGAACGCATAATTAAGCCAATATTTTTACGCAAGGATGAATGCATAACACTCTATGAAAATACATGTATGCATGAGACTCTATGAGAATGTATGAGGTTTTATTTTCATCATTTGTTTTCTTTTTCCTTTGTCATTCAGAGTCAATTGTTCTCTTTTCCATCGTTGAATTCATTTATATCAAAATTTGTTCTTGAAAATGAGGGATGTTGCAAATCCTAAAGTTAATGTTAAAATTGAGTATTGCTGATTTTTACCTTTAAAACAATGCATGCACTTAGATCTCCATAGGTGAATGAAAAATATGGGAGGAAAATTTGAAGAGGTTTAAAGGAAACTAGGATGACATAGTCTCAAGTGTGTTATTATTCGCATGCCCCTCTAGTAAGGAGATTTTACGAAAGGTATACATGCAGAATAGAACTGCCCCAGTTTTCGTGCATTGGGTAGGCTAGTGAAATATGGCATAAAGAAAGACTAGAGCAACATCATCTAGAGAAAGTTGTATTCCTAAATGGGAAGAACGTGTATAAAATATATGAAAATTGCCCCAGTTTTGAGATAAAAGGGTGAGAACAGATCTGGAGGGAAAGATGATTTGTTTGGATAGTGTGGTGAACAAAAAGGATTGCCCTAGTACATGATTTTCTCAATTGGCCTGTTGGGTGATAAAGAATGTTATCTTCTATCAGAAGCATTCCAAACATTTTTCTTTCTTTCTTTTTTTCAACTGCATTGTTAGTCACGTCTTCTTGCCTCAGGGTTAAGCTTTAAAAATCAAAACAATCATTCCTCGATCAACATGGACTTTATTAGACTTGTAATGTGGTTAGGGGTTGAAGGGTTGTCAAGAAAAAGGATGTGAAGGCTCAAAAATTATTTATGAATTTTTGTTTATGATTATTTTGGAACAAGGATCATCCACCAGGTGTTGTACTTATATCAATCAAGGTTTTCCTTTATAGTCTTTCTATTTTTTTTCTTTTTTTAATTCTTTTCTCTTTTTGTTCCATTTTTCTTTTCTCGCTTTGTAATTTTCTCCCAATTATTCCATTCCTTGATTGATTTCTTTTATTTGATTCTTAGAAGCTTTTGGTACACACATTGAGTTGACTTTCAAGGTATTGACAATCCTTGTTTAGGGTGACTTTGAAAAAATATTGTTTTTTGCTCAAAGCGGGTGCAAGGGTATATATATATATATATTTCTATATTTTTTGGATAAAGAAACATGGCCATATATCATTCCAAATCATGATTGCTTTATTTTCAAAGATTAACCCTGAAACAAAATTCAATGACTGCCAACACATGTCAAATTTTTTTTTTATTTTTTTTTTTTTTTTTTCGTCCACTCTTTTACTTAGCCCGCCCTTGCGAGTTTTCAGTCTAATAGACCTTTTGCCCCTGATAGGTTCGAGATCAACCAAACAACCAAACGAAAGAAAACATACATTTCTGCCCCAATGTGATATTCTTATTTTGATATTTCGGACAATAGTGATAGCTATTTAGACAAATGATTTTGTTTTGGGAGGAATGAAGGCTAAAGGATTTCGAACAACATGCATGTTAATGTTCTATTGGAAATTATCAACTTTTACCCTTTATTAAATTTTGAAAATGCAACATCCGTCTTAAATTTTGTAATGTCATGAATTCAAAGATTGTATCAAAGAAAACAATTAACTCAATTATGTGATCACTTTTTGTCCCCCTTTTATTTTTATTTTTCTTTTCATATCTTGAATTTGGTAACCCTAAGATGGGAGACAAACAAATTTTAAAGTTTAGCAAGGCAATTTTTTTTTAAATTTTATTTTCAAAATTCCTTCAAAAAGGAGAAAAATGTCGTGAAATGAAATATGGATGCATGTCAAAATGAATGATGCATATTAGGATATATGATGCATGCTAAGATGTATGATGTATGTTAAGATGTATGATGTATATATAGATTTATGATGTATGTCTAGATCTATGATGCGTGTATGCAAAACTAATTAATGTATGTATGTCACAACTTTTGGATAATGCAAAATGACATGACAATGCAAAAATTTATGAAATTAAAATTATATACATGCTACCATGAATATATGAATAAAGATGTATGTTTGTATGTACAATGTTAAGTAACACTATGCAACTGACATGATTAAAACATAATGAGAAATCATGCATGCTTGCACCACAAGAGGTACTTATTCGTGATATGTGAATGCAAATGTGATACACTTATTAGTATGTACAAGCAAATGGTGAGAGGAAGAGGAATGCAACACATCTCCCTTTGTGGCCTAAAGAAATTCGGCATTACAACACCTATGGTTCTAGGTTCTTTACATGCACACTTACAAATGTGGGTTCCTAATTTCTAAGGATATAAGGCCACTAGAGCCATGGTTCACTCCATCACATACCCATAGCAGCTGGTAAACAACTTTTATAGACATACAAATGAAGCGAACAGACTCTAGTTGGAGTTCTCGCAAAAGCCAGAAAAGGAAGTACATCATTGTGACATTGCTACACAACCCCTTCTAATTCTAAGTTTTCTCAGACCCGAGTATAGGGTTGCACTCATGATATGCAAAAGTACATGTGTGTGTGAAGGGAGAATAGCACACCCAACCCCCACCTGTGAAACAGTCAGAAAAATTTTCAAGCAGATATAGCATGTCGTCTACCCTAGGGTTCAATATTCCAACAATGATAAGAACAAACATATATACAGAAGAAATGAAGCATATATACAAAAGAAAGGGAAAATAAACATTTAGAAAATCACACTGATTTGAACTTATTCAATTAAAACTGACCTAACTCTCAGAAAGTCCCCAGTGGAGTCGCCATCTGTCGCAACCGGGGTTACGACGGGGACGGGAGATAAAAATAATTTATTGTTTCAAAACAAAGGAGTCGTCACCATAGTTTATATGGAAAAACTATGAAAAGATCGGAAAAGGATAAGGCAAGTCCATGAAAAGCGGATTTTGGGTCTGGGAGTCGGTTACGTATGGGGAAGGTATTAGCACCCCCACAACGCCAGTCCTAAGATGGTACCTTTAATTAAATAAATAAAATGAGTGTAATTTTTAAAATGTTTATTTTTCCAAAAAAAAAATGAGACAAAAATGAAGATAAAAACAAATAAAAATATTTTCTTTATTTTTGGAAGGGGCCCGACAAGGTTTGACCTCGCTCCTACGTATCTCCATCAGGAATGGAGAATCAAGGTTACTTAGTTCTTTGGATAAATTTGTCTGTTGATTGTTTTGAAATTTTAAAATGTTCATATTTGTTTTTTGTTTAATAATAGAAATATTTTTAAGTTTCAAAATTTTATAATTTTTTATTTTTAAAAAATACATATTTTAAAAATATATTTATTTTCAAAGTATCTAGAATATACAATCCCAAAGTTTACTTCCAAAGTTTTACATTAAATATCACATGACGCGTGCAACCATTTGATATTTAAAAAACCTTAGCATAAGAATATTAAATATTGTATGACGCATACGGCCATTTGATATCTAACATTATTATTAAAAAATATAATAATCCCAAAATTTTATTTTATTTCCAAAGTTTTTTATATTAAATATCGTATGACGCGTGTGGCCATTTGATATTAAAAAACTTTAGAATAATAATATTAAATATCATATGACGCTAGTGACCATTTGATATTTAACATTAGTAAAAAAATATAATAATCTCAAAATTTTATTTCCAAAGTTTTATATTAAAGTTTTATTTTTATTAAAAACTAAAAGAAAAAAAAAGCATGCAAAATATAAGCTTAAATTATGGAGGTACACAAATAAAAATTCTTGTTTTTAAATATTGGGCTCATTCAAAAAAATCCAGAATGATTTTTTTATTGAGATAAGGGGTGTTATGGTAATATGAGGGGTGTGAATAGGAAGACCCCAACTCCACAACCCTAGGCCATCATCACCTCAACTCTAAGCCACCACCACCTTACTCCAAACCCATGTTAGGTCTACCAACACAAAGCGGCAGCGGCGACGGCAAAGAGGAGCGACAGGCGGTGCGGGGCAGTGCGGCGGCGACGACGCGTGAAGAATGGCGGGTGACGATGGAGATTGTTTTGGGACTGTTTTGGAGTGATTTTGGGAGCACAAAATACATGGACAAAATATAGAGAAGAATGTATGGAAGATGGAAGATGATGAATTTTTTTCATTATTTAAGAAATAAGAAAAAAAAAAAACAAAATGCCATAAAGAGCAAAAAGACCTCATTTTTTTAATTTTTTTTATCTTTATATGAAAATGAAATGATGAAGAAATGAAAAAAATATCACAGGAAGATAAGAACACATGATTTACAAATTTCAAACTTCGAGATCTATATGAAAATATAAACCTTACAAATCACACCTGTGAGCCTTCTTAAAAAATGATAGCCTCCTTTCCAAAAGTTTCTTGCTTCTTAGTTTTAAACTGATTGTGGATAGTAAAACAGCAGAATTAATCTTCTCTTCTTCTCTACTTTTTCTCTCTTTTTTATCTATTTTTCTGCGTATCTCTCAAAGTGATCAATAGTTCATTCACTTAAGTGAATCTCCTTTTTTATTATTTAATTTATTTTTATTCTAAAAGTAGTTCAAAGCAGTTTTGAAAGATTGACTCTTTCTTTTTTCTCTTTCTTATTATTAAAGATGAAGTGTAGATGAATGTGAGATGAAACAGTTTGAGAACAGTCATATTTTATTTTTTTATATTTTTTGTTATTGTGAAATGAGAACATGGGTGGTTCAGAGCAGTTTAAGATTGACTGATTCTTTTTTTATTATTATTTTCAAGATGAATTAAAAGAAGCAGTTTTAAAACAGTTTCAATTTCTTTTTATGTATTTTTCTTTTTATTTATTATTCTGATTTTATTTTTATGTTAATTATTTATTATTTATTTGATTTTTCATTTCTTTTCTTTATTATTTTTTATTTACTTTGTTTTTTCTATTTTTGTTAACTGTTATTATTTTTTATGTTTTGTAAAAAAATGGATAAATTCAAACCTCTTTTTATTTGTTTTATTATTTATTATTTTTTAATAAAAACCTAAACTAATCAAGTGTATATATTTTTTCTATTTATTATTTTCTTATAATTTTTTTATTTTGATTATTTAATTAATTGTAGACACATTTTTTATTTTCTTAATTTTAATTTATTTACCCGGACGAAATCGGGTGTTGATAGGTTTGTAGCCATTCATTGATAATCCCTTGAGTATTGATTAGGCTCATAGCTATTCCTGGCTAATCCCTTAAGTATTCTTTCCAGCAAGCCACTCTTGGCTTAAAGAATATTCTTTTGGCTTGCAATCACTCCTAGCTAACCCTATTGAGTATTCTTTCCCAAGCCATCCATGACTCAACAAGTATTCTTTAGGCTCATATCCACTTCTGGCTACTCCCTTGAATATTCTTTTCCGCCATTTTTGACTCGATTAAGTATTCTTTTTTAAGTCACTCTTGGATCAATGAGTTTTTTTCCCAACAACCACTCTTGGCTAAGATATAAAGTTTGTATGAAAGTGCGATCATCAAATCATGACTCTTGCCTTTTAGGGAGGAATTCTGTTTTTTGAAAAATACAAGATTAGTGCTCTCTCCAAGTTAGCTACATGAATACTCAAAGTGTTGGCTTTATATAGACATTGAAGAATATATTCATTGAGATATTGTTTTTGGTTGTTGAGCAACTTTAGTTTTTTCTGGTTGTTCTTTCTACGTTTGAGAAGCTTGAAATATGAATGTTGTATTAAAGGCACTTCATGCAACTTTAATCATTATTCTTCTATACACAACATCCTTGATCGCTGGCAGTACTCCTCTTCCTGGGTAGCATAGCCTTTTACACCACCACATGGTAAAATTTCACATTATACAAAGCAAATAGCTCAGCCAGAGTTAAAATGCTCTCTGTGTTAGGAAGTTGTTGAAAAAAGAAATTTTAGCTCTTTATGCAAGAGACCACTTGATCTGACTTGTCTTTGAACGAATTTTTTTAGTAAGATGAAAGTAAAGAATATTTCTTACAATCATAAAATAGGCATATACATATAAATGTTTATCAAGCGTAAAAGAAGATTGCATAATATTGTATTGTTGCATCTTGCATGATCTGTTGTTGAAAAACATTTATCTTATAGATAATGCATGATCCTGTTTTATGCTTTGTTGTTTTCAACATTTAATTAAAATCATAAGACGTTGGACTTTTTCTTTAAAAGAAACTAATTTTATTGAACTAATAAAATCAATAGGTAGAAAATTTATTTCAATTGATTGAAATAAAGCCAATTGAGTTAATTAAGACATTTCAACCAATTGATTCATACTTCAATCGATTGAAATAAATTAAAATGATTTCTTTAGTGGTTTTAATTGATTGATTCTCATTTCAATCAATTGAGACAATGTGAATTTGGTTATGAATGAAAGCTCTAGATTTTAGTCAATTTAAACCTTATTTTAATCAATTGCAATGTTTAATTGAGTTTCTAAGATTGTTGTGGGCATTTGAATAGTTTAAAATCCATTTTAGTAGATTGAAATATTATGGATTTCGTTTAATCATGAAATATCAAGATTAAGCATCCTATACTTACTTAAATATATCCTAAACGTAAGAATTATAAAAATTTACTACAAGATCAATTCTTCAACACGTCCATAATCAAACCCAAGTGGTTGTGAACATAAAATAAACTCAATTAGACTTGCTTGAATCTTCAATGTCAGTAGAGAATACCATGACATTAGAGCAAAAAAAGAAATATAAGATATGAACAATATGATCAACAACATATATCGAAACTATACGATATTAAAGCAAGGTTATTTTACCCTAAAGTAGAACAATTTCATAACACAATAAAGACAAAAAAACATGTTTTATATATGTAGAAAACAATAGACTCCATGTGAGTTCGATGAAAAAAAAACGTATATGTATAACGTGTAATGTTTATGCGAAAGAGTTAACTCTTTACTACCTTCTATACTATATTATAGATTATAAGTCTACTAATCTATACGAAACTGATATACTTTCTTCCCCTTTTATCATATGCAAAAGGTAGAGGTAGCATCAACATCATTACTTCAATGGATTTGGTAATGGTGGTGGTTAATTAGGCATGGGTTGAAAGATGCTAAATGGTGATAAGATGAGGTTGGGTTATTTATGGTTGTTGAGAAGGTGCTTTGAGTTGTAGAGAGGTGGTCTTAAGGCTTGTTGAAGGCTTAACAACTACAACATATTTTGGTTCATTTTCTCAACCAAAAATGTGGCCATCTTCTCATTCTATTACACATCATACTCATTGAACATAGTGTGCCTTGTCAAGAGTAACAAAATTAGAATTGGGCACGACAATCATGTCATGAATAGGAAATAGAATGAGGTGATTTGATGAATATAACAATGGATGAAAGGGCTCATGAGATCTAGCTTCTATGTATGCTAGGACCCTGGCATGGGCTTCTACTCAACTAATCCTTCTGCTTACATGCTAGATTGAGTCTAAGCGTCTACTTCTACCTTCTTGTGAACATGTTCTCCTTATTCAATATGAGTGGATTTAACTTTTGCATCAAGACAAGAGGAAAAAGTGTTGGTTGTGACGTTTATTATTATAGTAGATACCACTTATGTACATATATAAAGGAGTATGATACTAAAGAACATTTCAAGTGACAGACTCCTAATCTTGTGATTGGATGGTTTCCATACTTTAGTTTGCTAAAATGAATACAATAATGTTCTTACAAAGATATTTTAGGATGCATAAAGATTGTAACAATGATTTAACACTTTTTTAATACAAAATCTTCCTTTTCTTCTTCTTCACAAATGACTTTATATAGGATAAAAAAAAGTTGTTGCAAATCCTTTGCTTGGCCATTGAGCAACTTCACACTACCTTAAACGTCTTTCTTACTTTCTTTTGTATGTGTGTGCGTGTCTTCAAGAGAAGTTTGTTCGCAATCATGTACATATGAGTATTCGATCTATAAACCACACACTCATGATTCTTTTTTAAGTTGGATTTAAGGTGATCATTTTAGGTAGGTTTAAGTAAGCTGTGTTGGATTATACAATTTTACATGTGAGAATTATAAAACTTCTATTTGGTCAATAACTTTAAGTTATATAAATACTTTTTCGAAAATATAGGACCATGAACACTATGATTTAAGAGGTTTGTGCATAAAAATAGTGCAATTTTATCTTGTATTAATAATAATGCGTAAAAATTTTAAAAATTACGTCTTTTATAAATTATGTGTTACAAGAATGACTTTATATATAAGAAGTTGGATTCTAACTTCAGAACTTTTTGATACAGGATTTTTTTCCTACTAAAATCGTGTTTCAAGAGTAAAACTTTGGCATTAATTAGATTTAAGAAGTCGTACATTCTAAAGGCGAATTTCATTATGAGTAAGTTGTGCTTGCACCTGAGAACTTTTCACAGGTGTGTTAAAAAACATCTCTCTCTATCTTTGAGTATGACATTGCACCTGAGGATTTTAGCCTACTTGCAATCTTGCAAACAGATTACGCATTTTCTAAAACAAAAAAAGCGCAAACAAAAAAAATAGAGAATGTAGAACGTGATGCAAAAAACCTAATTACTGAAAGTTAGATCACAGAAACCAAATTTCAAATAAAAAATTCCAAAATTAAAAAGAATGAAATTTAATTTTGAGAAGAAAAAGGGAGATTGAGAAAGACAATGACGAGAAGAAGTGATAGCAACTCTATAAATGTAGATGTGGCTGCCAGGCTTGATCTCATGTCTCTCAACTCTCTTAGAAATCAAACCCATTTTTCACTCTCACTATAAAACTTGCCCCTATCATCGTTGTACAAATTTTTAGGTTGAATTCAAGAGGGGATAAATTGAACTTTCAAAAATATTTGCAAAGCATTGATGGAAAGAGTGATTACTTTTGCTTGGATCAATTTACTATAGTTTCAGTAGACACATAGTAGAAAAATAACTAATTAAAATACGAAAACAATCCGTTAAAATTTTATTTTGAACTACCTAACAGAAAGTCAATAAATTCAATTCAGAAAATCAACCAATTAATTTTCTTGTTAGAAAATCCAAACAGAGAATGCAATTGTGAATTTAATTTTATCAAATTCTGATAGGAAAAGTCCAATCAATTCAAATCGCAGAAAAATCAATTTAATTTTCCAGTAAAACAGAATTACAGAAAAATAATTGATTGAAACACACAGTCAACAAGTTAAATTTTTCAAAGTTAAGCGACCATAAAAAATGTTATATTTTAGAAGACAACACCAATATATGTGAATTTAATAACATAGAGTTGAGAAACATATCACAAAACAATTTAATCAGTGAATGCAGTACACAACAAACATTAAGTTGTTTTATAAACTCAGTTGATTAAATTATTGTGAAAATAAAGAAAAATGTAGAAATTGTAATATGAGTAAAGAACAAAGGACAAAGATCAAGAACACAAGATTTTATATTGGTTCATTCTTCAAGAAAAGCTACATCTAGTTTTCTTTGCCAACAACCAAAGAATGCCACTAGAACAAGTCAAATGTACACACAATACATTCAAGACTCAATATTGTACCATTCAAGAATCTGTGCAACACCCTGCTGCACCTCTAAAGATGAACACCCTATTCAAATATAGACTAAAACTACAATACAATCAATGTAAAACGAAAATACACCCAATCTACAATCAAACTAGTACAAGCAGATGAAAATGATGGGTTGTAGTGAACCTCCCTAAATGAAAACTAATGGAACACAGTGCATTATAGTTTCAAATTAGAGAAAAAACTCCAATAATCCCTTTCTTGAAATCCTTTGATCAGAAAACACTTTAAGCTCTTGAATTTTTTTTCCTCACTAAATTTTCTGAATCTCATAGTTCAATCTCTTCTTTTGTTTTTGACAATCTTCTCTTATTTCAGATGTTTTCACAAGAAATTACAAAAGTTAATTATACTTTAGTGAAAACAATCAATTGAAAAACAATTTTAATCAATTTATTTTACTAAAAGGATTTTTAGCTTCTTGAATTTTGAAAAACAATCCCTTCTAAAAGTTAGTAAACCATTTTCACTTGAAAGCTTTAATCAAATCAGTTCTAGTTTAATATTTCAAAACTTTTAGAGTTCATTCTACTGATTTTTGATGCATGCACATGAACCATCAATAACACACTAACACTAATTAAAGACATCTTCAGCCTTCCTTGCACTTAACTTGACTTCTTCAAATATCAAACCGCACCATTGCCAACAATTGTAACACCACTCCAAGCTTCAGCGTTGTAGCAAAGCTTCACGAAGCCGATGAGAGAACAAATGCAAAATAATCTAAAGTTGTCAGGTGCAAGTACGACATCGTTCTTAATTAAACTCACTTTCAACATGTACGACTTTATCTTGTATCTATTCAATGCCAGAAGTCGTGCTCTTGGAACACGATTTTAGTTGAAAAAAATCTTAGATTAGATGTCGTGAAGCTAGAACACGACTTCTTACATATGAAGTTGTTTTGATAAAATGATGTTAGATCGAACTCTTACCATTAGGTCGAAAGTTATAACTATTAGTCAGAGTGTAATAATCTCTCCCTTAGTGTTTGTTACTCTAAGAATCGAACTTATGACCTCGACTCTGATATCAATTGTTAGATTGACCTCCCACCTAACCTCTGTCACGAGATAATTTATGCTACCCGCAAAATATATTTATCCAAATACGTATTTTTAAAAATTTTTACCCATTCTCATAAATATGAGATAAAATTACACCACTTTTGTTGAAACTGTATTTATGAAGGTTGGAGGAGGAAGTATCTTGGAATATCATAAACGTGAACAATTATTATTTCACAAAATAGAAAGAATACTCCAAATAAAGAAGATAAGGACACATTCAATATTCTGATTTTTCTAAAACCCTTTAACTTAGATAGGACGAAAAAAGAGCTACGTTCATCATTCCAACTAGTACAAGCTAGCTGGTTACATGATACTAGTGTATATATAAGATAGTGCTTTTTAGCTTTATATGAGTTTTAACTGTTAAAACCAAAAAGTTTCTTCCTTAGTCTGATATGATCCTATCTGCATGTGACACATGCCCTTCAGAGAATCTGTGACAATCCCAAGTGGCTTCTTTCTCTTTCATTATTGTTATTGTTACAATTATTTTTTGGTTCGGATAATTAAGAATTTGTAGCATTAACGTATTAACAAATAATTGGAAACAAGCAATACATTAGCGTAGAAGGGAAAATGGAGCGTTTGGTAGGTAACATGTTTCTCTCTTTCATGTGTCAACCACGTAGAAGATTCACAGGAATGTTCCCGTACAACAACACTGTTTTTGGTTTGGCATCGAAAGAGAAACTAATCATGAAACTAGAATATACCCTAGTATAAATCCTATTTTATTTCTTCCTATGGGATCATAATCAACACTCTTTGTCTTATTTATTGTAAATCAACCAGCTGAACGATCGTCAGCACCTACGATAAGCTCAGAGATGACATGTGTGGTTAGCATTTCTACCTACAATTTCTGATACTAAAAGACGAGTCAACCTAATTAATCATACCCATAAATAAGATTCCATGATTCTTCTAGGTATCAAATATACAACTCATTTTAGAGATTTGTTTTTCATATTTAGCAATTGCTCTCGCAATTTTGCATGTTCTAATTAGGTATAATTACTTTTTAAACTAGCTGCTTTAAGATTGAAAACCTTGATAGTGTACATGAAATCTATTTGGAGCCTATAATAGCAGTATATACATATTTTAGTTCCCCTCCACTTTTACTACGACAGCTTCATCCATTAGGAGATTATGATGTAGCAAATTACGGGACATAGAATCACTCAACACAATTATTTGGCAAATACGCAACTTGCTTTTATGTATTGGGTGTTACTTGATTATTTTATTGCATTTCTCAATTCAATCTTAATTTATTAGAGCCGTTATATATAGTTTTAGAACCTAACATGTTTCAACTATGTATGATGACGTGCCTTGAGTTTAAATAAGTTTTTCTTTTCTCTCAATATGTTTGTTCTTATGTCAATATTATTAATTTATTTTGATTCCTCTTCAATCTGAGTTTAATAACTTCTTGTTTCTCTCTTTTAATTATTAATTAGTCAACTATTGTCCTTAAATGGTTTTGTTAAATGATAGTGTAATGAAATGAAAAGGCATATCAACAATACTGCATATTACAACATTATACCTTATTAATAAAAACAAGATAAAATTAGTCAATATTTTGTTGTCTAAATAGAATAGAGTCTCTTGACTTATGCCAAGCTATTTGATACCAACTGGTTTTATTTAATATGTTTCCACTTTTAGAAGATTTCTCTAAATAATTCGAATAGGAGTTTGCTTCATCGAGAGGACCACTTGTGCCTCATATATGGTTCTAAATGCATAGAAAAACAGTTAAGAAAATTCTGTTTAGGCATGATATTTAAGGGATCTTTTTACATCTATATCAGGTTAGGAGAAGGAAGCAGTGTTATTGCTAAAATGGGTGGATGAATTTTTGGTGAGTGGAGGTGGAATGGAGGAGGAAATGTTGATTTGAGTTACGATTGTTGTTCCAACATTTTTCATTTAGGCTATTAGTATTTTTAAACTCAAAATATAATTTATAAATGTAATTAATGTTTCAATTGTTAAAATCTATTTATGTTATTTGTTCTTCGTCCATAATTTATTGTCATGTATTTTTTTCTATTAAAAAGATTTTCTGTTACTAATTATCAAGTAGTACCCAATTTTCAGATATAGATGAACGGATTTTGGAAAAAATGTTTCAAACCTTTCGATCCTATTTTTTTCATTAAACCTTTCACACGAAAAACTAATATTAGAGGATTTTGGTGATTCTACTTATAATTATCTTAGACACTTTTACCATCATCTGTGACATTGACCGTTACAGCTGAAAAGAAATAATATTTTTTTTAATAATACTTATTCAAAATAATATACTTGTTGCAGGTATTGTTGACTTTAATGTCGATGTAACACGAGCCGATAGAAAGTATTTGATGAATTTATTTTAGAATAAAAACCTGAATATCAATGTTTTGTATATAGTTGTGTGATTTAGTGTTTCTTTTGTAAAAGTTGTTTGATGCATAAAAAGTAAAAGAAAGTGTATTAAAAATGTTTTCAAGGTTTTCATAAAAGGATTTTATGACTATTATGTTTTAGCAAAATTGAGAATTCAAACTAATCCATTATTTTGATGTTAAGTGAAATCAACAATTTAAAATAACTTTTTAATCTATTGAAATTGACAGTGGTGATTTTGTAAATATGTGAGTTTCTTAAATTTTAAAGTGACTAATATTTTGAAATTCAATTTTGAGGGAGAATTAAAACTTTTTGAGAAAAGTATTTTGTGGGCAATCAATCACTTCTTGAAATCTTTGGATCATTTTAGCTCGGTAAAAGGGGAAGTTTCTTAAATCTTTAAATTGGTTATTTCTATTTATTCTAGTATTGTTATTCTTGTATTTTCTCTTCATTTATGTTAAGTGTATTTGTGACTCGATAAAAATTTTAGTTGTAGAAAAGTAACGGGGTGTTACTTGATATTTGTGTTATTCTTGTAAGGTTTACGTAGTTCTAATTATAAAATTGTTTGATGTCGTGTCGAATATTTTTTAATTATAAAATTTTTATATTTTTTAATTTTGAAAATTTTATATTAAGAAATCAAAGAAAATAATAAAAAATGGCAAGAGAGTGAATGTGAGGGTGTAGTGGATTCCATAAGTGTTATTTGGTTCGGCTTGGCGTGAGGTGACACTAGGTTCGACATGGTGACAAGCAGTGACACTCAGTTAGGCTTAGTGAAAAGCTCACTCAGTTCAGTTTGGCTAAAGGCACACTCAGGTTTGCTTAGTAAAAGACACTTGGCTCGCTTAGGTAAAAGGGTACTCGATTACGCTTAGGTGAAAGGCACTCGGTTCGGCTTAGCGAAAAGGCACTCCGGTCGCTGAGCTGAAAGGCACTCGGGTACGCTTACGTGAAAGGCACTCAGGTTGCTTAGGTGAAAGGCACTCGACTACTCTTATGTGAAAGGGCACTTGGGTTGCTTATCTGAAAGGGCACTCGGGTCACTTAGGTGAAAGGCACTCACCTAACCTTATGTGAAAAGGAACTTAGGTTGCTTAGGTGAAAAGCAGTCAGATCACTTAGGTGAAAAGCACTCAGCTAAGCTTATGTGAAAGGGCACTCGGGTTGCTTAGGTGAAAGGCACTCGACTACGCTTATGCAAAAGGGCACTCGGGTTGCTTAGGTGAAAGGCACTCGGTACTCGGCTCTGTTTAGTAAAAGGCACTTGGCTACACTTATGTGAAAGGGCACTCGAGTTGCTTATGTGAAAGGCACTTGGCTACGCTTATGTGAAAGGGCACTCGAGTTGCTTTTGTGAAAGGCACTCGACTACGCTTATGTGAAAGGGCACTCAGGTCACTTTTGTGAAAAGCACTCGGCTAAGCTTATGTGAAAGGGCACTCGGGTCGCCTAGGTGAAAGGCACTCCGGACTCGACTTTGGTAAGAGGCACTCGGTACTGCTTGCTAAAAGGCACACTCGGGCTTAGTAAGAGGCACTCGACACTCAGTTTCGTAAAGGCAGTTGGTCTCAGTTTTAGGGCACTTGGTTAAAGGCATTCACCTCGGTTACATGACACTTGGTTAAAGGCACTCAGCTCAATTATAGGGCACTTGATTAAAAGCACTCAGCCAGTTACAGAGTACTTGAATGTAGCAGCAATAACCACTACAGAAGCACCAACGATGGTATTACTTGGCTTGTCGAAGGAGTAAATTTTCATAGCGACACCAACGCGGCGAGGATAACCTTCAATTTTGACAGCACGGTTCTCCTGGGTAGCTATGTGGGTTCTTAGGGGCATAGAGGAGATATTAGTATTTGACGGTTAGGTCGGTCGCGGCTTGAAAAGTGGCGTCGTTACTCCTTGATGGTGGCACCCGTGGCGGAGAAGGAAACGAAGGTGTGACAATTTTTCCTTTCATACTGTTTGATTCTAGAATGTTGTTCTTGTTGGCATTGGCAGTGGGGATCGATATTGGTAGGTTCGTTTGGGTCTTGAGTTAGGTCTCTCTTCATTTCTTACTATGAAGTTTCATTTGGGGTTATTTTGTTTGATAATGGCAAAAGGAGTTTTGCTAATAGCACCGAATGGGTAATGAAAGAATGCATGCATTAAGGCGAAAATGAAGCATAGAAGAAAAGGGGAAATAGAGAACATAAGATCAAAACATACATAAACACTCAGAACATCATTTTCCAAGATTTATACCTTCTGATACCTCCAAAGTTCTCAACCTTCCCTTCCTATTGCGCCTTTCTATTATTGTATTTGTCTGTTCCTATGACTTGTAATTCTTCACTTGTTGTATTTCTCTATTCTTTGGTGTCAAGAAAATCTCAATTTTTGTGTGTGAGGCCCAAAAGCTTAAACAAATCATAGTTGTATAAGAAAATAAACCAATTCACCCTTTTTATAAAGCACCTTTGACCCTTCTGTTTCTCCAACACTAATCAATTCGGTTTATTACTGAAGAATGAATTCTCTTAATTCCTTCTTATTTCCAATTTAATTCAATTAAAAGGAAAAAAATGAATGTGTAATTCAAATTCAATTTCTGTAATGATTTTTCTTTAATTTTAATTAAAAGGAAAAAAAATATAACAATGCACTTACGAATGTGGATGAATATGTGAGAGAGGTGTAAGAAGTGTGAGAAGAGGGAAGTAATGAGCAAACCTGGCCCAATTGAGAGAGGGGTGTGTGAAGCGAAAAAGGGTGGTGTAATAAGTAGATGTCCATTTTGTTTGAAACCTTGATTGGTTAGGTTTTAATAAAAACATCAATTATTTTTTCTGCCGTTTTTATCTTTTATTTTTTTAAAAAAAAAAGGTAAGACCAAACTTTTTTTTTATTATTATTAAAACCTTTTTTCTTTTTTCCTTTTTTCTATTATTTATTTAAACTTTAATTTCTTTTTATTCATAAAAATGACATGGGACAATTTTTTTCTTAATTTAAATGAAAATAATAAAGCAAATGAATATATATATATATATATATATATATATATATATATATATATATATATATTTATTTATTTATTTCTAAAATGATAAAAAGCTAAATCATATTTTTTGTAGGTTTCATTTTTGAAATAAAATAAAAGATTATATTTTTATATATTTTTTAAAAAAATAATAAAATTCAAACTTAAATTAAATGGCAAGTTTTTTCAAAATTTTTTAAAAATTAATTAGAAATATTTATTTTTTTTATTATAATTTTTTTAGAAAATAATTTTATCTGAACGAAATCAGATATTGATAGTATTCATATTCATACTTGATCAATTCTAATATTCCTCATTCACGTCAAAATGAATTTTAACAATAGTATTACAAGATTATTTACTTAAGAGCTCATATTCCTTATTCACGTCAAAATGAATTTGAACAATAGTATTCATCTTTAATATAGTTTAATCTACTTTTTGTAGGCTTCATTGTTTTAAGATCTCCTTATCCCAATATAAAGATCTTATAAAATCCACACTTAACTCATGATCTTATTTAAGATTCGGATTCTTAAATTCTTATATTAAGACTCAAATCTTAAATTTTCAAACCTGTGTATAATCCTTTATGAGAAATGACACAAAGGTGCTTAAATTGGAAAAACTAAGAGTGCGCTTAAATTGGAAAAAACTAAGAGTGAGTATTGTAACGTGTACACCTAGAAAAAGGGATTTTACACATTAGAAATGAAGTTTTTAAGGACTATTTTGTTATCAAAATATATATTTAGCGACTAATGTACACTTTTTCTATTAAGAAATTAAATTAGATTTTCTTAAAAACTAAACTAATAATGTCCTACCTATTTAAGTATCAAGTTCATTATTTACACTTAAAATATCCAAGTATTTTAACTTTTCTTGTTGACCCAACTTTGTTACTTGGATAAAAAATAATTCACACACTAACTTTAACTATATATATTCCAAGAGTAAAATATATTAATTGGTTAGTGTCAGAAATAATCTTTTTAGCAGCTAATTCACTTAGATTCTTAACAAATTACCACCATTAATACTTGGTAGATACTATAAAACTCTTAATTATATTTTAGTTAAATCTAAATGATAAAAGGTGATGAGTCTTTATAGTAAAAGAAAAATAATATCTTGACACTGTTCATTAAAAACATCTACTTTATAACTATTTTTCTTAATAAATATTATTTTTCAATAAAATAATAATTTATACTCTTGTTGGGTGAATGTAGAGAAGAAGAAGCCGTGTCATCCAATCGTAATCCATAGTAAAAATATAACTTTTATTAAATATCTATTATCGACCTTTACGTAAATATTCATATATAGTTGTTTGACAAGGATACAATAAACTTGATTTAAAGTTTGTCAAAAAGAAAAGTTGCACTTCACTTTTTAAATGATGATGCAGGAAAATGTCCTACATGACCCACCAGTAGGGATACTTTCTTCTTACTCTTACATTATGCATAAAACTTAGCCCCAGAAATAAATAGCAACAAAATTACATCTCAACGAAGTCCAATCGTTCAAAATAGCTTCTTAAACAAGGAAAGAACAGGGTACTTCAAAGCTTACAAATATAATATTTTCATAATCTCATCTTTCACTTTTCCAAGTGCTTAAAGTTGCTGTTTCCTTTGGCTTCAGTACTTTTGTTTGTGCTTGGTGATGTGCGAGTGGTACTTGTAGTGCATGTGACAGGACCCACTTGCAAATTTAACTAAAGAGACGATTGCTTAGTGACCAAGGACCAAAAGGAAGATAAATGTTGAGATGATCAGAAGTTGAAGCTTCCTCCGAAAACAAACACATGCTGAACTTTGAAAGCCATTCTTGTATATGGTAAATGGCTAAAGCCTTTAACTATAGCATATTATATAGTTGAACATTTTGGTTGCAATACCATGCCACTGAACCGTGGCCAAAGCCGAACCACAAGGTGGTATCAGCTATGCTTTGTTCCCACTAGTTCAGATAGTTCAGATGACTCCGACGTAGAATCTGTAATCCTTACTCCTACTACTCCAACTACAACTAGTACCACATGGCAAGAACTTTCTCCTCCTCCACCACCACCCCCACCACCACCACCACCAAATCCTGAACCTGAATTTGATTGGCGTTTTCCACCACCACCGCCACCGCCACCGCCGCTGCCACGGTCACTGTGGCCAAATTTTGTACCACCACTGATGCAGCATCAGCATGAGCCTCAGCTCAGCTCGGTTTGGGATAGACTTTTCAACATAGAAGTAGTGGAAGATAGAGCTGAACCTCCCAGTCTAAGTGATCTGTTTGAAGGTGACAAAAGTGGCTGCTCAACGAATGCCATGAACGCCCTTAGCAGGGTAAGAGTATCAGAGATGGATAAATTCTCTCTCTGTCCCATTTGCATGAATGAGTTTAAAGTGTGTGATCAAGCATACCGGTTACCCTGCAACCACACCTTTTGTTCTGAGTGCATTCTTCGTTGGCTTGACACCAGCAAAACGTGCCCAGTTTGCAGGCTTCAGTTGAATGGTTATAGTTTTGATACCATAAATGATTATAATGATTTTAATGAGTTTCTATCATTGTCACCCTCACCACCGTCATCGATAATACTCGATGATTCACCTCAGCGTTCGGAGTACTTTTACGAATCTTCTCATTACCTTGCACCAGTTGTAGAGAATAGTGCAAGTGGTAACACAGATGAAGCTGATTATGATAGTGCATGTGATGAGCTTGGTGATTCTCAAGAACAACCTTTTTCTCTGCGTCTGATACTCTAATTTAACCGTCAGTGTCGTTAGTTTATGAATATAAAGAACTTATGATTGTGTAGTACGCATGTCTGTCCCTTATTCTCCAGATAATTTTGAAATGTATTGCTTTGAACGAGGAATGCAGCAGAAAATTTAATTTAGAATTTAGATACCATGTATTAATTGGCGAATTTGACGAATTTCATTGAAAATAAATAAATTAGTGTGCCTATGCCCGTCTATATTTTCTGTCGGAAAAATTAGCTTGCAATTTCAGCTAAATTTACATCTAGTTTATTGTCTCGTGTCTCTGATTGAAAACTTTTCAGGTCACTTTTAACCAATTAATTAAGTATTGATTATCGAGAAAATCGGATTCCGATAATATCAATTCGTTTCTTCCACTTATCCTACTAACAATCTTGATACACACAGAGTGTTACTGATATCACTTGGGGTATGTCTTCACATTAAGTGCTCTGCATTCAATTTAAGTCTAAAACTATTTTAGTCCAAACATGTCATCGCCAAATAGGTGAGCCATGTCCCCCAAAGAACTAGTCCTTAAGGTGAATTGTTACACTCCTTGCCAAAAGGGTGATATTTATTTCATCTCCTAAAGATTGACCTCAATATCCACTATTCTATCTCAAAGTCCGACAGTACAGTACATAACCCCATCGTTGAGCCAAATAAACAAAGAGACCATCTTGAGACCAAACACTAAAGCCTGGACGGTTTCAAAATAAGGGTCACTCATGTTGGATAAATTAATTTTGTGAACATGCATAAATTATAATAATTGATTCAGATTAATCTATATATACTAAAGTATTATTATTAATTATGAAATGTGAATATTATTTATATATAATATGGACAGGCTGATAATAGGTAGGTTGAGTCCTATCTTAATATATACAGAAGGGTTCTTACGGTTAACCACATATTGTTTTTTCTCTATTCTATTAAAGAGAAAAATAGAGCATGTACACTGCCTCACACACTTATTTTAACACGTAAACACCCTTCTATGCTATTTTTGTCTCTGTTGTGTTTTCTCAGGATATGTTCTTACTCAATTACATCAACGGAATCCAATCTTCTCTAATCAATTACAATGACATCATCACCTTAAGTTCCAGGTAAGTATTGGATTTAATATTGAATGTATGATTGTACTTGACATGCATTAATTGGACTAGATATAATAAATATTCAAGGATAAATCCTTCAATTGGTATCAAAGCCAATTTTCAGACCTTTTATTGCTGCAAAGTATGTCATTGTTTTTTGGAACTTCTTTGCTTGATTCGGATTTTCCTTTAGAGTTAATTTAATTGTGAAATTGATTGAGGGTTTCTTGTTGTATGGTCCTTTTCAAACAAATGGAACCCTTAATTGGTTAATTTGATGAGGAATTGAAGTGATACGTGTTTTGTACTCATGAACCCTAAATTTAGAAATTCAAAATCAAACCCTTCCATGAGACAATTAGGTTCTCATACCATAGGGCTTTTGAAGAGGACAATAATCCAATCATAACCCCCACTTGGAATCGTTAATTTTGGTTGAGAATTGAGGGAGATGCCATGAGAGGGCCGAATTTCGTTCTTCGTTTTTTCGTCCAGAACCCAAAATTTTAAAAGCTTTTTTCGTAAAATCAATACCATAATATTGTAGAGCTCGTCAATACAAATCTAACGCAACAAGAATCACTTAATTTGGTGTCCGAATGAGGGAGAAACGAGCAAAATACAGTTTGGGTCTTCTTGAGGTTGAATATGATGAATAGTAACCCCGTCAAAAAGAAAAAGGAAAACATTATTCTTATAAATTGATCTTGTTGATCTTGTTGCTTAATCATTATAACTTGTATTATATATTTCTCCTAATGAATATTGTTGGGCATGGTTCATAATTGAGAGTTCGCCTTCGCGGAACGAATTATGATAAAATGACAAATGTTGAAAATATTGTTTTAGATGTTTTACATCATTGTGAGCTCACCTTCGTAACATGAATTGTGTTGAGACATTAAAGTATAAATATTATTGTTTCCTATTGTTGCATCAAGATTTGTGTTGATAAGTAAACATACCCTTCGGTTTGTTTATCTTGTGATATGATTTTTGGTGAATAGTTGATTATATTTTTAAGGTTTTCAGTATCTCTTCGATATTAGCCTTAAAGATATGATATTGTTATTGAAACTCAACATACTTTGTGGATTAATTTGTATTGATAATATGCTCTTCGATTCCAGCTATGCCTATGCATTTAGGTTCCTTAATCAAACTGAACGGAACTAACTTTGAGGAATGGATGGAATTGGTAAAATTGTTCTTGGCTATCTCGTGTGTTGATTCTACTTTCACTGAGGATGAGCCTTCTGTACCTACTGCCACATCTTCTGCTGAGGAGAAGAAAAAATATGACAGATGGATCCATTCTAACAAAATTTGTCTGATGACCATGAAGCACAACATGGAGAAGACTATCAAGGACAATATTCCTAAAGGTTCTAATGCTAAGAAATTTGATAAGACTGAGAAGTCTACCTATCTGAGTTTGTTGACCAAGATAAAGTATGATGGTATTGGTGGTGTTCGTGAGCATGTAATGAAACTCACTAACTAGTACCACAAGCTCAAGTCTATGAAGGTTGTTTTGGGAGAGGATTTCTTAGTATGGCAGATTCTGGATTCTCTTCCTTCTGAATTTGATATGCTGAGGACTTCATATAACGCTCAAAAAGAGGAATGGATAGTAGATGAATTGATCTCTATTCTGACTCAGGAGGAACAGACTAAATAAAAATCTAGGTAGTATAATTTATATATTTAAAAATAGATAAAAGTAGAAGAATTTCTTTTTCAGTAAATGTCATCTAAAATACAATTAAAATTTGGGAGAGTTTATTTTTAATTTATACGATAGAGGAAGGTAAATAAAAAAAATTATGCAAGAGAAAAAACATTTATTCAAGAAGGATATTTTCAATATGGGTTAGTGTCGTTATCTCTTAACTCAAACAACTCTTTCAATTTTTTCTATTTGTTTTTGTCAATTCTATTAACTAACTCAATCTGAAACAAATAATTACAGCATATAGAATGACAGAGCCATGCTTTTTTTACTTCTACAATATAGTTAGAGATGAAAATCCTAAGGTTGCTCAATGGTTAGATGATATCTCGAGACAGAAGTGAACTCTTGCATGGGACAATGGCCAGCGATGGGGACACATGACAACCAATCTAGCTAAGTCAATTAACTCTGTCTTGAAGAAAACAAGAAAAATTTCAATCTCTTCAATGGTCATGGCAACATACACCCGCTGCAACAAATTCTTCACAAAAAGAAGCAGACAAGTGGAAGCCATGATGATTGTCGGACATATATACTCTGAAGTTGCAGCAAAAGCATTGGAGGATGCACAATCAAAGACGAACACTCATACAGCCCTTTCGTTTGACAAAAGGAACACTATATTTTCAGTAGAAGAGAGACAAAATCCAAGAGAAGTACGACCACCAGGTTGATTTACAGTTCGCTTGGACAAATTCTTGTGTGACTGTGGAAAATTTCAAAAACTACATCTACCATTCTCCCATGTGTTTGTTGTATGCAAACATGCACACCATGATTTTGGTATGTACATCTCACATGTGTACATCTTAGAACAAGTCTCTCATGTCTACAAAAGCTTATTTGGTGAACTCAGAAACAAAGACTATTGGCTTGCTTACACTGGTCAAATATTATGTCCAAGTCCAGACATGAAAAGAACATCAAAAGGGAGCCCTAAGTCAAGTCGCATAAGGACTGAAATGGACATGACGAACAACATGTCGATCAAAAAATGTTCATATTATCAAACACCAGGACATACAAAAAGAACATGCCGCAACATTGTTTGAGCATCCAGATCTCGCCATTGATTATGTTTCATTTAACACAAAGTATTCCATGTATAATTAGCTAAAATATTTAATGAATGTGTGTTTCTTTTATGTTGCTCCTCTTTATGTTCAACATATACCGCATCATTTCAATAAATAATAAGAATTTTTAAGAATTAAACATAAGAACATTTAATAACAATTCACAAAATTGGTAATGCTACAAAAACAACACAACCATCCATTACTCAAACAAATTGTAAAAAAACTAATACACAAAAGTTGAAAATGTCTTTATAATATATTCTCAATTAAGTCACAAAGGTCAATAATTACTCCTCTATAATTATTTTTCTCTAGCCGCACTACACAATAATGTACATCGTCACATCACTCTTTCATAATTGCTTTCCCTGAAGCCATACACCACAATAATGTGTTTTATAACATCACTCCTCTATAATTATTTTTCATCTAACCACACTACACAATAATGTACATTGTCACATCACTCCTCCATAATTACTATAATTGCTTTTACTCAAGCCACATAGGATAATAATGTAAATTATCATATCACTCCTCTATAATTGTTTTTCCTTGGTCACACAGTACAATATATATATTGGCACATCACTTCTCTATAATTGCTTTTCCTGAACCCACACAACAAAATAATGTGTAATGTGATTATCATGTCACTCCTTTATAGTTGTTTTTTCTCAGGCCACACAATACAATAATGTACATCATCACATCACTTCTCCATTATTGTCTTTCCTTTGGCCGCACCAGACAATCATGTACATCATCACATCACTCCTCCATATTGTTTTTCCTGAAGCCACACAGGACAATAATGTGTATTATAACATCATTCCTCCATAATTGTGTTTCCTACATCACTCCTCCATTATTTCGTTTCCTCACAATACACTTCTCAAAAATAGATTCCATACATTAGGATTATCATAAGCACCAATATACCAACATGTTCTCTTTTAATGTGGATATGACAACACTTGTAAAAATTCTATCATCTTCTACACAATTCATTTCACATGTCATAAACAACCATTTTTATCTGTATCTCAATCATTATCCAACTATAAATTCAACCTCTCACCCCTACACCACTTTCAAACCATTCTTCCTTCTTTACAAAACTTTTGCTTTTATCTTCAAATGGACCATCACTGAAAATTTTTACAATTCTGATCTTGTTGTTGTCTTTGCAAATGGTCATCAACACTTTCCTATATTAGTAGTACTTTCATCACTGTCATGTTTATGTTGCATATCAATTTCATGTATTGGCTTTCATTCACCTTTAACTAATATATAAATTACACTTTAATTAGCAATAAACAAATATTTCATTTCTGTTTATGTTTTTATATACAAATTAATAACCGAATATTATTACATAATATTTCTCATTAAACTTATATATATACACATTTTTATTTATATCATCTTTCATTTTAATTGTTTTTTATTTTTCAATTTCACATTTTGAAATTATAATTTACACACTTATTTTTTTTCATTAAACTAAATGATATACTTATTCACTTATTTTCTTTATCATTTCATATAAATTAACTTCTATTTCAAATTTTCCAACCTTTTAATTAATATTTATTTTCATAAAATATCCAAAAATTTTATTTCATTTTTGTTATTACAGATATTTTTTTAACAAAAATAAAATACAAAATTTAATTCTAATGCCAATATTATAATTTTTTTATCCAATTTTAATTTTAATATAAAATACAATTACAAAATTATTGTAATTTATTCTCATTATAATTAATTGCTTCAAAATACTATAAATATTTTTTTTCTTTGTATATTTATTATCACAACTTTATTTTCATATAAATTTAATGAAAATAAATGATTTTTTGCTTACATATTTTTTTTATTTATCTCCTTCTCTCATATAAATTAAAAATAAATCCTTCCAAATTTTAATTGTATTTTTTATCAAGTTTTTACTTAAAAGAAAATATTTTTACTTATAAATTATACTACCTAGATTTTTATTTAACATTTTCAACTTAATTTTCCAAATTCATTTCAAATTTTTTATTTACCAATAACAATAAACATTCACAAAATTTTAATATTTTCAATTATCTTTGAATCAAATTAAATTTTTAGATAGTTTAGTTTTTTTCTCTCACAAATAATTTTATATTTGTTCTCACCATTTTTAATTAAATTTTTTAAATTCTAAAAAATTAGTTTCTTATACTCTACAATAAATCACTTGCAAATATTTTTATTTACTCTCATATCTTTCAAATAAAAAAAATCACACAAAAATTATAAATCTCTACTTTATTTTACTTTAAAAAATAACTTTTTTTTATAAAATTAAAAAAAAAAAAAAAAAAAACCCTTTCAGGATTCAGTTTCTAGAAAACTGAATTCTGATTAACTTTGAAATCATTGAAAATTTTCAATTGAAATTTGACTGTCAAGAGACTGAATTCTCACCGTCTACAGAAACAATGTTATTTTGAAAAATAAAAACAGAGATGTTATTCAAGATATTAATTTTTAAAAACAAGTCACTGTGCTTAAAATTTCGATATTTTCAATCTATAAGTCTGTTCTAACCCAAATCAATCTAACTCGTATTGTTTGACTTGTCAAATGGGTGAGATATAGGTTGACCCTCCAACCCATTTTTTTAAGTTAAAATTTAAAATAAAAATAATTTAAAAAATTAAATTTTTGTATTATATTATTTAAAGGATACAAATATATAATAATATTATAACTTAAATCATTAACACTTACATATTAAGTTATAATTATTAATTTTAATTAAGTAATTTAACATATAAAGATAATAATTAATTTAATTTTTCTAAATAAATATTTTAATTAATCATTTAAAGACTCGAACAAATATTTATAATGATTAAACACACTTTTAATATATATATATATATATATTAAAATAAAATAAATAAAAAAAACAAAATTTTAAAATACTAGCAGGCTAGATTGATAGCCCACTCTTTGACATTATGAACTTTAGCCTACCTCGTCCCATTTTTTATTGGCCAACATTAGACAAAGTTGAACTGACCGTTTTCTTACCCTAAAGGTAATCTGTATATATAGGTGATTTTGGCTTCTCAAAGGTCTAAGAGTAAATAAAATGAATAAATCAAAAATATTCCACAAAATATCACATCCATACTCACTTTTGTCTATTGTCACCCGTTAGCTTTTACACTATTTTTCATGAATTATTTCATTATAATAAACTAATTGTCACAAAATTTTAAGAGACTAATATTTTTATTTTTCCCTTATTTATGCTATCTTACTTTAATTATTCTTGGATTATATTTTTCATATATAAATTAATAGTTTTATTTAATCATGTTTAGACTTTTAAATTTCCACTTAAAAGAAAAATAAAACTATAATATATTTTACAATCCAAAAAATATAATATGTTGAACATATGAAGTCTTATATTTATGTTTTAGATGTGAAAAATAGAAGCTAATCAAATGAATTTTAGTTTAAATGTGGATCACTGATTCACATTTTACATAATCCAACGTGAAACCAAACATGCACCTCAACATTTGTTAACTTTGTCCACCATTTCTAAACTTTTAGTAGTTTGAATAACTACATTTGACCATACTTCTTGGAAGAAGGTAAAATAAAAATGAGAACATAGAATAACATAGCATTCAAACAGTTGAGAAACACATTCAAATCCATATTCTATCTTGTACAGTCAACTAGATATTGTCTCACCCTAAAGGCTTAACTAAATCAAAAGCAACTTAAAGTTGTTCCTTGTGAAATTTTTGAGAGCTTTACTTGTCAGTACAAATTGAAAGTTTATGCTTTTTTACATTTTCACCTCATTTACACTTCAATAAAAACAAACTCGCTTTAATATTGTCCATCTTGTACGTGTTTTTCTTAATTAGGTACTTGGTTAAAAACTAGTTTTACTTTTCTTAATTTCTGATAATAAACATAAAACTTAGTGGTATTTGTAAACCATTTTTGAAATAATTACTATCATTAAAAGATATTTTACGTGCAATACACAACATGCACGTTCTACGTTTAAAAATAAGGTGCGTGATTTGCTTCGAACTTCTTTAATATAAAGTAGAATAAAAAATTCAATAAAATTGATTTTAAATTGAACTACTTTTGCTTCACACCCTAATAAGCAGTAAGATAAATAATTTATATGAATGATAGTATAAAAAAATGTAAAAGCACGTGCATAGCACGGGTCCCTTGAATATAAAACAAATAAACCCTTTAATGTAAACTTTTGGTTAACTGGGCCAGGATCAGGAAGAAACCTCTTGCAGCCGAAAACTTAGGGTCAACAGTTCACACATTTTAGAACAAATAATTGTATTTTTAGTAAAATTATGTGGGCTGGACGGTGAAGGAGAAAAGAAGTATTGTGGGCTTCCTTGTTGTAGACAAAGCCTCACATTACCTAATGCATATAACAAATTGCCTTTTGCTATGTGTAATGGAGCCACGTGCAAGCTAAAGCAAATTCATAAAGATAATATATATATATAACATTTATCCATATCTACTCTTATAGTAAAGAAAGACATCGATACACCTACTTTTATAATTTTTTTTCTAAATATTTAGATTTTCATTTTATTTTTTTCTTTATTTTTCTGTACCTCCATCCATCATGTTTTCATTTTCTTTTTAATATCGCTTTAATAAATTGTTCCTTATCTCTTTGAGCAACAATAATAAAAATTATCTTTAATACTAATTAGAAAATTAAGTCATTTAATATTAACATAAGATATGAAAAAATAAATAAGTAAAATAATAAGATAAAATATCAGTCACGTCAGTCAGCTAATAGAAAAATTAACATAAAAAAATTAATTAAAAAATACAAAAATTTTAAGTACCTAATAGATAAAAAAAACTAATAGAAACTTATTTTAAAATATCTAAATTTATAGTACTTGAAACTTAATTAAGGGCTATATTTTTAACGAGATTTGATTTTTCAAGAAATGCCCTACAAATACCATTTTATTTCTGAATAAACCTACCTGTAAGGAAATGGAATTTGGTGAGTGCGAAATAGAAGTCCTAAACACTTTATGTTTATTATTATATGTACTCCTCTTATTATTGCTTAATAACTTCACTAAACTGTGCCTTAATGAGGCCAAGACTGGATCATTAAACCCATGCAGTGTTGGATCTTGCCTTTCTTTTTTGTAGGATATTATTCTTTGCCACAATCATTACTATGTGAAAACTGAGAGAACCCACATGAAAAACCATAAATAATAGTTTTTTTTTTTTATTGTTGACTGCACAATAATCATATACCAAATGTCTTTTCCCGGAAGTCCCAACATGTAATTAACACAACAAATACTAGTACTAGTACTAAACTTGAAATGACAAATACCAATAGTGGTTGTTTAAGCATCTTGTTCCTTGGATTAGCATAAATTGGTATGCTCACCAAATAAACTATTTGACATACTTCCAAAGGGGGACTAATCTGCAGACAATACCACACTCTGTTGGGTATAATTGCATTAAGCAAGGTAACCCCTTCTTAATACCAAATAAAAAAACCCTTTATTTATTAGGTAAATTACAAATCTTGGATTTGATTGACGGTTTGAGATCACATGCTGTGTCTCAACATGCAACGTTTAAATTGTCATTTAGCTATATCATTTTCATGTGCCTGAAATAGAAAAATATGTTTAATTAAAATTCTTGCATTAGGGACATAATCCTTAGTAGGGCCAAAAATGTTGATGAATAGAAGCATAGGTCCTCTAATTGTAGAGTATAGTCAAAGGAATGGGTTGATTGATCCTCTGGCCACTTTACATATCTCTATGAACATGTAATACCAAAAGCAAAAAGCTTTTTTCTGTACATTTCCATTGTGAGAAAGCACCCATGAAGTTGAGAGTTGAGACCAGATACAATGTAAAAGGAACAAGTGAGAATGGGATCCCATGCCCTCACCCACTTCATTAGAGGACAGGTCATGTGTGCTAATTGCTAAATTGCCTCAACCCTTGTGATTCAAGTTCATACTTACACCCAAAAGCATCAAACTTTGTCTTTCCTTCTTCTAACTGTCCAAACACTATGTATAATATATTGTGTATGATCATTAATCCTTCCATGAAACACCAATTGCTTGCATCAAAAGTCATGATTTGGAAATCATTGTTTCTTCTCTAGATACTATGTATGCTACTAATAATGCAAACAACCATATTGAAGTATATAGAATCATTTATCTTAAATAGCTTAATTGTTATCTTGGCCTTGGCCTTAATCAACTTAATTGAAAGAATTCCCCAACCAAATCCAAAACTGTCGTAGTAACTGTTCAGAAGTTAGATTGATCAATAGGCTATAAACCCCATTGTAACACAAGATGGAAAGGAACTAGAATTTATTGCTGTCTATGTTTATCACAAAATGCATGCAATGCCAAACTTAAAAGAGATTTATTTTAATATATTATTAGTGTAAAGATTTCTGCTATGAATAAAATATAACTCTTAACATAATTTTTAAAATATTTTTATAAAATTAATATTTAATTATATAATAACTCATGAATAAATAAGAATATAAAAAATATTTATTCCAGATAAATTCACTTGGAATATTGAAACAAAGAAAAACATAATTGTTCTTTAGGCAAGGCTAAATGGTCCAAGAAAAGACACACATTTCAATGGTTCAATTTTCCACATTCTGTACAGTATGATTCTCCCTTCTCGGTGAATTAACAGGCATCTCTGACATTTTCCCATGCAAATAACAGTTCCATTATTTGAGTATAAAGAAAAACTGAAACCTTCTGTTTATATTTTTTATCTTTTCAAATCCATAAACATTTTAATTAGAATACGATGATAAGTTTAAAAGTCACAAATAGAATAATTGTTTACGGACTGATCATGTAATTTTTTTATGTAAATGAAATTATAAACTCAAACATATTCGTTTCAGAAAAATAACAACCTTTTGTTGGCGTATAATTTGTTTATAAAAACATTTCTGTGCAAATAAATGTCTTCCATATACCTTATATGGACCAAAGATTTCTTTCATAATAACATAAACTAACAAAAATCAAAGAAAGTAAAAAAAAAAAATAAATAAAGAAATTGATCATACTTAGACATGCGTCATTTTGCCCCCTTCATGTATAAACTACATAATCATACATTGAAAACTATTATCAAATTCCACATAACAAATATTGCATCAATAATACAAATATATGTGTAGAAATCCACAAATGGGAGACCAAAAATTGTCTTATCCCATCACAAATTTCTTCCCTAGCATATGCAGTCTTAATTTGGTCACTGTCAGAGATTGATATCTTCATATAACAACACCTGACAAACGAATATGAATTTGTAAACCAAAAAGAAAAAAAATTGGGTGGGCTTGAAAATCTCTCAGCAGAAGCTCCACAAACGGATGTCACTTTCTTCATACAGATCATCAAGCAACTGTGTTGAATCAATGTCAAAGAATGCCCCACTTAGCATTTGCTCAACATATTTGGGGGATTGCAACTCCTCCAAGGCAAACCAAGATTCCATCATAGCCATTGATTCATTTGCTTGATCATAAGTAGGGGGAGGAGGAATGTAGGCCCCAAGTGGTGACAGAAGTGAGACATCATCATCAATTTGGTCTGAGGGAGATGATGACATTGATGGAGATGAGACCAATGAAGAGGAAGAGGTTGTTGAAGCAAGAGGAGGAGAAGGTGGAGAAGATGGGGTGGTGGCAATAGCATTGTCCAAAAAGTTGTTGGCAGCAGCTGCAGCCACTCTTTGGATTGATTTTGGGGACATGACAGTGTCTTGAGGAATGTAGTGTGAGGAGCTTGAAGGGAAGTTGAGATTGGCTGAGGAGCCCTTCAGGCAAAGCAGTGCAGCATCATAGGCTCTTGCTGCTGCCTCAGCAGTTGAATAAGATCCCAACCATATTCTGGTTTTCTGGTTTGGTGCTCTAATCTCTGACACCCATGAGCCCCAGCTTCTCATTCTCACTCCCTTGTACTTCTTCTTGTTCTCACTTGATGCTGCTGCTGATGAGGAAGATACTGCTCTCAATGGCTTTGATGATTCTGTGTGGATCTTGCTCTCAGGCTTACCCATTATGATAGATGGCTCAAAGATGCTAGCTTTTTTCACTGGGGTGAAAGTGTTTGAGTCAAGATTGGTTCTTTGGTGTGAAGATTTGTTGAAAAGCCCTCTCTCTCTTACACTCTAGTATGAAAATGTTTTGAGTGAAGATTGGTTTATCTGGTGTGAAGATTTGTTGAAGAGTTCTCTCTTTTGCACTCTTGTGATGTGTTTTGGTTTTCCCTCTTGGAAGTGGGGAAGTGAGGATCTATTTATATAGATTGAGACTTGGTTTTAAGGTACTAAAATTTCCATGTTCAAGATGGGAGATTGTTGCCAGATGTATTTTAATTAATTAAATTAAATTTAATACAGAGAACTTGGTTCTTAAAATGACCCTTTTGTCCTCTATCTCTGTGAAGCTTCCTTCAGATACCTGTTATATGATGGAGGGAAAAAAAAACATTGTTCAATAATGACTAGTAAATAAAACAATGCAGCCAACCTTAATTGTATCTATAAAAAAAGAACAACCTAGTAAACTAACTTGGTAATGGAGAAGATGCTACATCGTCCAGGTTATTATTATTTATTACTAATAGTATTATTGAATTTTATTGAGGATTGTTATGGTAATAGAAGCAATGCGTGTTTTTGACAGCCAAGTTTGCAGAGCAGTTACTAGTACGACCAAGCCTATTGACAACTATGAGTGAGAAGAACATTTTTTCAAACTTAAACAAGGGAAGTTAATGGTTTATACTGAACATTTACTTCACTGTACGTTTTTGGGTCTGAATTGTCTTTTTAGTGCTTCATCTTCGACGAGTCACATTCAATAATTTTCTTAACTGAAACTGATAGAATCTTTTTTCCAAAACAAACCCAATTGAAAAAAAAAATAAAACCTTATAAAAAAAATAAAGATGGTTAATTATTTATTTTTGACATCATTTAACATTAATATATATATTATTATTTTATTTATATATAATATTTTATTAATAAAATATAGTATCAAATAGAAGTATGAGTAAATAGTAATGTCAAACTAGTATTTTTTAAAAAATAATTGAGAAACCAAGTTATCTAATTCTAACCTTAATTTTTTAATAAAATTTAATTAATTGAAATTAAATTGTGTCTATATATATATTAATTATTAAAAATATTAAACATCAAATTATTTAATTGAAAAATTACTGATATTTTATAAGTTAAAATTTAATTTATGCTCCTTTATTTTTTAATTTAGTAATCTAAATTTTTTAAATTTAATTTGTAGAAATAAAATAATATTAATTGATATATAGAATGAAAATTGAAATATTATGGTAATCAATTTATTAAATTATATTTTTAATATTCTATTGAAAAAACTTTACATTCAAATTTTATTAAATTAGTTTATTAAAAATGTCTTTGAACATGTTTTTATTAGGTAGAATTTATTTATTTTTTGGTTGTAACTTGGTTTCGTGTGTTATTTTTTGGGAAAAAAAATATGATAATATATTTATAAATATATTTATAATCTTATTTTTAAATATAAGATTATCTTGTAATAATATAATTACAAATATAATTTTAATTTATTAATTTCTATTTTTAAAAAGAAAAATTTAAATGTAACATATTACTTACTATATTTTTAATTTTATTTCTAAGTACATTATATATAATATATAATAAAAGCTAATTTTTATTAATTAAATGTTATTATAAAAAAGAAAAAATTAAGTTAGAATTCCATTACCATTACATATTTCTAAAACATGTCAATTTTCTTAAAAGAAATTAAATGATTGTGTTTGTATGATTGTTTTCGCCAAGTATTTTTCGGAAAAGGAAAATCGAAAATGGTAGGATATATATAATTAATACCCACAAAAATTTATTGATTTTTTTAATAAAATTAATAATTATACATTGCAAATGTAAAATAGTTTACATAGTAATCAAACAATAAACACGGTTGACATGATTTTTAAGACAATTATTAGAAAATCAATAATTTTTTTTATATATTATACTACTTCAATCTATAAAATGTAAGTTTTTTTTTTTAATTATA
>Ga0209700_102946_pt1 | contig 33519 bp, 18 predicted proteins | sample SiratroredBW_FD_187528 | JGI IMG/M metagenome (GOLD analysis project Ga0209700, IMG submission 187528) | Root nodule microbial communities of legume samples collected from California, USA - Siratro red BW (SPAdes) (version 2) | ecosystem: Host-associated > Plants > Roots > Nodule | place: USA...
CTCCGACAGCTTTTTTTTTTTTTTTTTCTTTTTTACCTTTTTTTTTTTTTTTAATTTTTTTTTTTTTTTTTTTTTTTTTTTTTCTGTTTTTTTTTTTTTTTTTTCTCTTTACCCGTATTTTTGTTTTACACACCTTCAACCTTTTAGTTATTTTTCTTTTATAAAAAATAATATTGAAACTTTGATTTACATTTGTATTAAATGTTTATTCTTTTTTTCATAAATAAAGCATCACCATATTTTCTTTTTATACATTAAAATTAAAAAAAAAAAGTTTGACACAAATAATTTTAAATATTTGTACGACTACCTACATTATCTAATATTTAATTATTTAAAATATTTTATACAATAAATAAAATAATTAGTTTAGATATTAAATGGTCACATGTTATGAAATATTTAATATATTATTAAAATATTTGCATGATCGTTTGCATTATCTAATATTCAAAGTCATTTTAAAAAAAAAATAATATTTTTTTAAATAAAATTTACAAAATAATTTATCTCATTAATAAATAATTTACATTAATTTTGATTTGTAAAAATATTAAAATATAATCGATGAATAATTCACATCATTTTCAATTTGTAAGAATATCAAAATAATAGTTATACTGTAATTGACTAAAAATTATAAAGTCCTAATATATATATATTCTTTAATTTCTTATAATAAAATTATGAAAATTAATAAAATAATTTATTTTCATAGTTATTTATAGATGTATTTTTATAATTTAGTAATATTTTTTATATTAATAATAGTCAATTATATTGCAAATATTTTATTATATATAATCTATTATATTTGTAACAATCTAGAAAATCTGTTCATCTTAGTAGAAGTGGTAAAAGTAGAATGAACATTTGATTATTATATTATTAAACTAAAAACACGTATTTATAGGAAAAGTTACTAGTCAGTCTCATTCTCATTTGAGTCATCATCTCTAAAAACCTCTGACCTCCATTTTCTCTGACTTCTTCCTAACCAGTCAGTCTCATTCTCATTTGAGTCACCATCTCTAAAAACCTCTGACCTCCCTTTTCTCTGACTTCTTCCTAGGACTTCGCGTCTGTCTTTCATCAGTTTCTCGAGCGGAGCCCACCGTTGTACTCGTGGCGGAGAACAGAGCAAATCTACCCGATCAGAATCTCTAATAGAGTAAGTTCGTTTTTTGCCCCTTCCCTTAGAGTCAGTTTTAAATTTTCGCTTTCCTCTGCTTACTGAGCTGAGCTTGCATGTGGCCTCTGAGCCATCAGATGGTGCCTCTGTGAGTTTAGCTTCCTAGTTTGTTAGTCTGGTCATTAATCAGAGATCCTTTGATGTAGATTCGAGTTCTTGAGGACCTTATGCTATTGGGATTGTTATAGAGAATTTTAACTGCAATTCAGGTAAGGGAAGCTAACTTGAAGTTTGTGCTTGTTTGATTTACAAATTTAAGTCTTGAATAGAGAAGTTAATGATTGTAGTAGTAGTTATACAATTTGTATCTGGTAAAGTTTCCTGTAGGTCTGAAATGTTGGATTAATGTTGAATTGAATGTTGCATGTATGAGATAGTTGTGTGAACTTGATGAGATATTGATATGTTGAGTTGATATTCTGTGCTGGGGTAGACCATTTATTGTATAAGCGTATTGATTCTTATTATTTTGGTCATCTAATGCATACATGTTAACTCTGAGGTAGTGGATACTACTAGTTTTTCTGCATTTTTCGCCCAGGCTAGACAATCTCGCCCAAGTGAAGTCACATGGAAACCTGAGAGGTGCTCTCGGGTCCAATTTCACCCAGGCGAGAAAGTGCTTGGACCAGGCACAAAGGTAGTTTCGCCCAGGCGAGGGTATAGTCGCCCAAGCAAGAATGGCCCTAGAGCAAGTGTGCTCTCTAGACTGTTTTCACCCAAGTGAGAGAATTTTCGCTCAAGCGAGGGGGATTCTCGCTCAAGCTAGATTTTTGCCCAAGCTAAACCCAAAAAAAAAAATTTAGGGCTTTCTGTTTTGATTGTTTGGTTCTTTTATAATGCAATGCATGAATTTAATAAGATATATTAATTGATAATTCAAATTTAATTGTATTGATGATCTAGGGATTTCTTTCATTTTTGAGATTGAGATTGAAAAGTGAATAAATGCATTAGTAGAGATCTATGTTATGATGTGATATTGATAGAGTATTGATGAAGTTGGTCAAGGCCTAGGCATAGTGTTTTTAGGAAAAGAAAAACACCTGTGTTTAGGTTAGTTAGGAAGTGTATTGTCTAAAGACTATATCAATAACGATTGATATCCTGACTCTATTAGTAATAAGAATCAAATAGATGATCATTACTAGGTGGTGAGAGTGGAATGAGGTCTGAACTAGGTGAGTGCAGCTTGAAACATAGTTGGTCAGGAAAGTCTCAGGGTGACTAACCTTGTCATACATAATTGATGATTCATTTGTGTGGATGCTGTGTGGATTCACATTTTGGAGATGTATGACAGGTGCATATCTTAGGGTCTATTCAATGCACGAGTCTTCCGGAAGTAGAGTCAAGTTTGTAGTGTGTCAATGTCTTAAATTGTGATGGTGTATGTAACTGAATGAAAGACTTATGTAACTGAATGAAAGACTTAAGTGGTGTTAATCTTTGTATTTGAATTGAAATACTCAGTATTATTAAAAATTTGGTTAGCTTACCCTTGTTTTGTTGTACTTGCGTTTTGAATGAGTGGTGCTTTTAGGAATAAGCTAAATTTGAAAAACAATTTAGAGATATTTTGTAATTATATGTTAGTAGAATTCTGAAGGTCGAATTTTGAAATATTTTAATTTAAAGGATTAATGTATGTTCACTAATCATAATTATAATCATAATTATAATAATGTTAGCATGTTAGCTTTATACATGTTATTTTTGGAGTGTTACAATGTTAAAAACGTTATATTTTCATATAATAGATTATTTTCTAATATAATTAATTATTATTAATATTTAATTAAAAAAATAAATAATCAAACTAAAATATTAAAATAGTAAAGAAAGTAAAACTCACAAATTTAATTTTTGATTTTTTGTAAATCAATGTCGTTTAATGTAAACCTACTAATTTAAAATATAATATTTTTTTTATATTTGGTTTAAATTTGATTTTAACTTTATTATGTATTTTGAAAATTGTTATTTTATACAAAATTATTTTTAGAATTTTACTTTAAAAATAATTTTTTAAATATATTGTTTTAAAAAATTATTTTCCTATGTCAATAAACCTATTATAAACTTCCAATTAATTTAGTTTTACTTTTCCCTTTCTTTGTTTAACTTCAAGCAATTTAAGCTTTCATTATTTTTGTCTTATTTATTTATTTTTTATCTTTTTCTTCTTTATTTCGTTGTAAACCCTCTCCCTGTTCAAACAAAAACAAACAAGTCTTCAAGGAGGTTGATCATTGTAGCACAACTGGTAATTAAGTAAGCAATGTGCACCGCCGAGGCCATATTTTACAGTGAAAATCAGAGCAGCTACCGTCACTGTTGAGCAACCCTTAGCAGTAGTAATGTACTAAGCATAATAACCAAACTGTTTCAACCACCACAAAACAAAGCATAACCTAACCGAAACACATGAAGCCAATTATCCGCCGCCACCACCACCACCATATAGCTACTCTTACTCGCCGCTTGCGCCACTCCTCCGCCACCCCGAAGCCCCCGCTCCTCTACACCGCTGACACAACCGTTGGCAACACCGTCACCCTGCAGGTCCTCTCATGGGGCAGAGGCGCCTCCGGCCAGCTCGGGGGCGGCGTGGAGGAGACCCGCCTGTACCCTTCTCCGGTGGCCAACCTGGCCGTCCACAAATCCTCCTTCTCCCTCGCCCAAACCCCCGGCCGGCTCCCCTACGCGGAGAAGCGTCGGGGCCCCGAAGTGGGCCTCTCGTGTGGGCTTTTCCACTCTTCTCTCGTCGCCGATGGGGCCCTCTGGATTTGGGGAAAAGGTGATGGTGGAAGATTGGGCTTCGGCCACGAGAATTCGTTGTTCGTGCCCACCCTGAACCCTCACCTCGATAACCTTCGCTCTGTCGCCCTGGGGGGCTTGCACTCCGTTGCTCTTACATCAGCCGGCGAGGTCTTCTCCTGGTCAGAATCCCTTCAACTTCTTCAACCTCAAATTACTCACTTTGGAATCTCTGACTGTTTTTTTTCTAAAATCAAGCATTTCAGACGTTCTTTGTTAATATGAATTATGTGAAGCGGTAATTTATTAATTAAACTAAAAACATTTTCAAAAGTAGATATCGAAAGCACCCTTACTTTCTTGGAATTTCTGATTGGTTGAAGCGTGGTTGTTTTCTTATATCGGACACTTGATGATTAATGTGAATTGTAGAGTTAGTTTATCGTTTATTGTTCCAGTGAAGCCAAATTTGATTGATTAAAGTGATTGATTGTTGGTGATGCCAACTAAGACTTGTTACATTGTGTGCATGAAGTTTCTTTCTTTCTTTTCAGGGAATGAGGTAAAGGGTGGCAAATTGAGAGGAGAAAAAAAAATCAACTATATATTTAAATGAATGGTGATATTATTGTATAATTTAAATAGACGGTTAAAGCTGAAACTAATTGAAACAAACTTGACTAACTAACTCTAACAAGATATGTCTCCTGTTGTTGAAATGCTGATTTTTTTACTGTACTAGTCTTGGCTTGACTGAGAAATACCTCAAAAGAGGTTGGACATAATGCCTGCGCAGTGTTTATGCATGGTTAGAAATTTTTAATCCTAAATGAAATTATTCATGGCTTAAACATCAAGGTAAATTTACTCTACCATGTGAGCTTAACTCACTGTTGAGGCTGGGAATGCTTTTGTAATTTGAGGGAGTTAAAAAGTTCCTAAATTTTATGGTTCATGCTTTCCTTCCTCTCAATAAAATTATTTTTTATGGATGAAAATGAAGTTTTCAGGGGTTATGGTGGTTTTGGTGCACTTGGACACTCAGTATATCACCGAGAGCTATTTCCTAGGTTGGTAAAAGGCTCCTGGGAGGGAACTATAAAACACATTACTACCAGTGGAATGCATACTGCAGCAATCACAGAATCAGGTTTGTATGATGGCTGGAACTTTATTTCAGCATTGTTTAAAACAAATTTAGATTGATGAATAGTAAGAAAAATAATTACCGAATTTAAAATTTGGCTAATCACTTCAGTTGTGATTTTCTTATGTCAACTTGTTTCCAGTGTTTTCTTACCCTGAATCCTGTCTTTCTTTTTACTTTGGAATACAAAACCAGTCTATTTAAAGATATAAAGGATATAAAATCTTCCTCAAGTTACAGGCTCCCGGTACACTTATCTTCTTAAGAAGTGACTGAAAGAAGGTGCATTTATATTATACATGTCAAATCTGATTGTTTTGTGTATTGAAAGATTTTGTCAAGTCTTTTAAAATGTAATGCTTGGTTGCTGGCAGATAGAGATTCCTATTTTGATGTTTAGCTTTTTCTTTTTTCACTCATCTTTTTATCATCTCAAGGCTATACATCCATTTCTTCTAGTGTTAAACTCTCTCGTACCAATTTGAGTTTCTTCTTAGGAATGCCCAGTAACATGAACTACGTATAAAATGCCTTTGAGACTGATGTTGGGTTTGTATTGGATGTAGGAGAGCTTTATATCTGGGGTCGAGATGAAGGCGATGGTCGATTGGGCCTTGGTCCTGGTCGGGGCCCAGATCATGCTGGTGGACTTAGTATCCCTTCCAGGGTAAAAGAATTACCTTGCCCTGTTGCTGCTGCTTCCTGTGGGGGATTTTTCACAATGGCATTGACAGAGGATGGACAATTATGGAACTGGGGAGGTAATTTTTGCCTAGTTTATATGACTTTTCCCAATATTTTCGGTACAAGACTAGCAAACTTCTTTTATCCGGTGCTTTTAGCTTTGGAAAATTGATAATGTTGGCAAATTTTCAGCCAATTCTAACTATGAACTTGGGAGAGGTGATAAGACTGGTGGTTGGAAACCAAGGCCCGTACCCAGCCTTGAAAATGTTAAAATAATTCAAATAGCAAGCGGTGGATATCACTCCCTAGCATTAACTGGTATATTGATGTGTCACTAAGTTTGTTTTGTTTCATTTCCATTCTCATGGATTATATGATTATAACTATATTCTTGATGTTCCTTAGATGACGGCAAAGTGCTCTCATGGGGCCATGGTGGACAAGGTCAATTGGGCCATGGATCTGTCCAGAATCAGAAGATACCAGGAGTAGTTGAGGCTTTATCTCAAGAGCATATTATATATATTGCATGTGGGGGTTCCTCATCCGCAGCTGTGACGGGTAAACTTACTTCATTTGACATATTCTACTAATGATACAGCTGGTAATAAGAATTAAAAAAATTCTCATGACATTACAGCGAGGTAGAGACTGAGAGAGAATAGTGAGAAAAAGAGAGCAGTTATTCTTTATTGATTAATGAGAAGTGGAAAAGTCTCAGCACTCTCCTCACAATGAGTTTTCAAAATCTGCTAGTGCAGTTTATTCAAATTGCTATTTATATTCATTAACCCTAACATTGTGATAACTGCCTAACTAACTGACTGTGGGTCATTGGGTTTATTTTCTTCTTAGTCCTTCTAGAGTATACTAGTAATAGGCCCCATGTTTGTTAGCTAACAAAAGAATAATACAAAGGAATTAGAAATTTAGAGAGTATATTTTCCTCTCTTAGGATCTCATATTTCTATCAATTTTAGATACATGAGATATAATGTATGAGAGGAAAAAGAAGAGAAACATGACTCTTAGTGACTTTTGGATTGTAGAATATTCTAAGAGAATCAAGGAATATTCTATGATTTAAGAGTTTTACATAATTGAGAGCTTTATTTCTTGTTCTCATTCTTTCAACTTGCCTCTTGTGAATTTCTCTTGAAATCTTTTTGAATTTTTTATTCTTTATTTTTCTTTATCATGTTTCTTCTATTTCTTCTTTGTTCTTCTCCATTATTAGCAGCTCTTCCTCATCTTTATTTACATCACCTTAACATACACATTCTCCAAAATCCAAACTTTTTCTTAACAAGGATAACGAGGCTAGAATAAGTATGGATTGTATCATTCCCGAATCAAGCATATCCTTCACAGGACTCCCTATGATATGGCCTTACATTCTCTGGGCCCTTTCCTTTTAGAATTGTTATGACATGTTCTTTTCCCCTATTCTAAGGTAGCTAGGGAGGTTCATTAAACTTCCCCAATTTTGCACAACATCATATCCCTTGCTTTTTGGTGGGTCGAATTCAACGTATTAGAGTCACCTTCCTTACATGGATGGCTCCTCTCCTTTTAGGTTAAGAAAAACACCTTTTGTGTTGCCTTCCCAAAAGGCTTTAGAGTGACGAGATAAATTCCTTGTTCAAAATGTGACTTTTTTTTTATCAACCTACATTTCACCAAGAGTGGAAAGCCAAGAAATGCCCAACACCAAATCAAAGCCTTCTAAATCAAAACTCCGATAACTTCGACATCTATGCCCACACATTTTACACAAGCAACTTCCTTGTAGCAATCACTACCCAATCTGATTCACATTTTGAGATGAAGTTGGGTGGTTCCACTATCCACCAAAATAATTATTGGCACTCCTTGAATGATCCCATGTAGCTTCATTGTTTGTGGCGGTTAAATGAACCCAACCCATACACTAACTTTCCTATACCACTTCTCACTTTTGTCATTGCTTTCTTCTCCCTTTGTAGCTCATGTTCAATGGCTTTGGTAAGATTCATCAAATGCGCACACATTAACAAACCCCATATGCGTAAGCTATGCACAACCCCCTAATCTTAGTTTTGAAACCTTCAAACTCCTGAATATATTCATCAACACAACCTTGTTTCCAATGTTGCCAATTGCTCAATAACATCTCCTTGTTCAACCTCTCCATAACGATCCAACAACATCTTGAATTGGTCGTGGTTGTGATAACATGGATTTCTTGGTGATCAAGGAATTAAAGAAGTGAATGGTAGAACCTCTATACATAGTTGAGCGATATTCATTGTAGCCTTAAGTTTTGTAAACACTTAGAAATAAAATTGTGCTCACAATGTCCATCTAATGGGGTCATTGCCATTGAACATTGGAAGTTCAATCTTCTTCACAAATTGACAAAACTAATCTAGCTAACCTCCCTATAACTTTGAGATTCCCAAGGAAGAAAACTTGTAACTACCACTCCCTCCATTTCTTCTTCTCCATGTTTGAGGTGATAATGAAAATGTAGTATTCAAAATGATAAAGAGCTTGGAGAGGAAATATCAAGACAAGTTAAAGAATACAAATATGAAAAAGTTATTGTAGAAAAGTGTCCCACATTATAAAAATATCTTTTAAAGAGACAAGTAAGAATAGATTGTTTGGTTTTTAAAATAACGCTAACCATGGTGAAGTAGTTAACGTCTGTGTAAAATGGAGTTCCACATCTCCATTTAAAGTAGATAGGAGGTGGCTCCTTAAGCTATAGAAGGAGGCCACCACCCCATGCACAAAACACCCATTGAATAGAAATCAAATTAAGTGCTTTAAAACCATTTTGTGTGTGTGCTTGGTTAGCTAACTTGTCCTAAGTGGCCTCTCCTTTCTCTTGCCTTCTTGGAGTCACCATGAAGTGTGCGAAGGAACTTTCAAGGCCATAGTCAACCTCCATGGTTATGTACATTTGATGATGTAATCACCACCCGATCTTATCCCTTTTTTCATTCTTCATATGGCCTATCTTACATTTTTTCCATTGCATGTCTTGTGTTGTTCAATTGTGTTGTTGCTAAGCTTCAATCCCTTGCCTCTTGATCTCTTAAACAAAAACCCTAAAGATAACACTCGGCCAACTTGTCCACACTTTTAGGCTTAATCATATGTCTCATAGAAAACCAAGAAACAACTTCAAACCTTTCTCAACTATAGCTTTGGCCTAACCACCTTACGACACCTAAATCTCATCCATAATCCACCAAACCTATCTCAATCTATCTCTAAATATTTGCAACAAACCCCACGTAGAGTGTTACGCTCCTTTACACAAGAGTAGTCTCAACTACCTCCATTATCACCTCTGCACAACTCCCAACACTCCACTAGCACTGCTGCACCGCTTCCACCCCTCCATTATGCCACTGATCACTGCTTGAAAAGGAAAAGAAACACCAAACACAGAATTCATTGAATATACCTCTTTTATTGAATTAATTCTATTCAAGACAGAATACCGAAAAAAGTACAAAGGAACCACTGCCCCTTCACAGGATACACTTGTCAATTTTCTTCAAAATTCAAAAACTGCCTAAATTGTCTAGGTTGGTCTTAATAAATAGACCAACCTCCTAACAGCATTAACAACCCCCCTTTACTGCCCCTCATCTTATTATCTTTCCTAAATTTCCTTTTATAGTACACTTTTAACTGTTTTTTGGCTTTCCGACTCTCTAACATTACTCTCCTCTTTAAAATCTACCTTGTCCTCAAGGTGGAACTCTGGAAATTGTTATTGAATGGTTGTTGCATCTTCCCATGTCGCTACTTCTGTTCTGCCTTCTCCCCATTGAATCAACACCTGTTTTTCCTCCTTGTCTTGTTGGTTCAACGTTCTGGTCTGCAACACCTGCACTGGTACTAATGTTTGTCCTTGCCCTTGCAAACTTGGGGTAATTTTGGCTCCACATGTGCATCTCCAATAGCCTTTTTAAGTTGAGAGACGTGAAATACCGAATGTATCAAGGCACCCTTCGGTAATTGTAGTCTATAGGGTTTTTGACGATAGAGGCTGGATTCCGTGCATTCTCACCACTTCCTTAACAAAAGTTTCTGCCACTGATCTAGCGGAGTATGGGTGTTTAAGAGGAATAAAGTGGCCATACTTGCTTAGTCTATCTACCACCACTAGAATGGAATCATACCCATTGGATTTGGGTAATCTAGTGATAAAGTCCATGCTGATCTCTTCCCATACAACAACTGGAATCGACAAAGGTTGAAGTAGTCCTTGTGGTGAGCTTGTCAAATATTTATTTTGCTGGCACACATGACAAGCAGCCACAAAATCCATGACCCTCTTCTTCATCCCTATCCAATGTAGAGATTGGCCAATCCTTTTCAAAGTGCGGAATACTCCTAAATGACCTCCTAAGGGTGTGGTGTGAAATTCCTGTAGCAATTTAGGGATCAAAACCGACTGGGCTGATATCACCAATCTGCCCTTGTAATGTAATCTACCACTCTCCAAAGTATAGTTCCCATTTGATTCGGGATTTTATATCAGCTCGGTGATAGTCTTCTGCAAATCCTGATCGTGTTCAACCTCCTCCAAATCCTACCAATATGGTAAAGAGATTTGTCCCACTTCTGCTACATTTCCTTTCTCTTCTACAAATACCCGGGACAAAGCGTCAGCCGCTTTATTTGTCACTCCTTACTTATATATGATATCAAACTCGTACCCCAACAATTTGGCTAACCGATTTTGTTGGTTTTGCATTGTAATTCTATGCTCCAGCAAGTATCTCAAACTTTTTTGGTCGGTACACACTGTAAACCTCCTCCCCACCAAATAGGGCCTCCAATATTGAATGGCTAGCACTAATGCCATCAATTCCTTCTCATAGATTGATTTGGACAGCAACGTTTCAGCCAATGTCTTACTAAAGTAAGCAATGGGCTTCTTGTTTTGGGATAGTACTACACCAATGCCTTTCCCGGGAGCATCACACTCTATAATGAAGGGCTTGCTGAAATCTGGCAGGCTGGTGCAGTGGTGAGTGTTGTCTTCAACTGTTGCATTGTCTTAGTGCTTTCATTTGTCCATTCAAAGCTGCCCTTCTTCAATAACTGCGTAAGCGGCCTTGCCATCTTTCCATAGTTGTATATAAACCTGCGGTAGTATCCAGTTAGACCCAAAAACCCTCTCAGATTTTAAATTCTTGGGTGCTGGCCACTGTTCCACTGCTGCCACCTTTTGAAGATCCATTTTGACACCCTCTTCAGAAATAATGTGGCCTAGATACTACATCTCTTTTTTCCCAAATTCACATTTTTTTTTCATTTGCAAAGAATTTGTGCTGTAATAGGGTGTTGAGTACTGTTCTGATTTGTCTCAAATGCTCCTCCCAAGTCTTGCTATACACTAATATGTCATCAAAGAATACTAAAACGAATTTCCTCAAATAGGACTGTAAAATAGAATTCATTGTGCCCTGAAAGGTGGCTGGGGGCATTTGTGAGTCTGAAAGGCATCACTAAAGATTCATAGTGTCCATGATGTGTGCAAAAAGTCATTTTATGAATATCCGCTTCCTTCATTCGTATTTGATGATAGCCCGACCGTAGATCTATCTTAGAGAAATAGTGTGCTCCATGTAATTCGTCTAGCAACTCCTTTATAATTGGAATGGATAGTTTGTCGGGTACAGTTGCCTTGTTCAAAGCTCTGCAATCAATGCAGAACCTTCAACTTCCATCCTTCTTTTTAACCAATATGATCGGGCTTGAAAAAGGACTGTTACTGGGTCTGATTATTCTAGCCTTTAACATTTCTTGGAGATGTTTTTCAATCTCTGTCTTCATCACATAAGGATAACAATAGGGTCTCACATTCACAGCTTCAATCCCCTCTTTCAAAGGGATTTTGTGATCCACCCCACAGCTAGGAGGCAGTTCCTTGCATTCTTCAAACACCTGGTGACAATCATTCAACACTTCCTCCAACTATTTTTGTTGTTCTAAAGTTAACCATGCCTCATTTTTCATGTTTTCTGTATTTCCCTTTTCTACATCCCATAACACATTGATAGCCACTATCTCTCTCTTTTTAAGGCTTGGAAGGTCATTAAATTTTTCCTCAATGACGGATCACCCTGGATCTGCACTGCTTGCCCTTGGTGTTGGAACGTCATTTGCAGTGTTTTCCAATTTATTTTACATCTCCCAACGTGTCGAACCAAGAAACCCCCAATATTACATCCACTCCTCCTAGTTCAAAAAGATATTACAACATCCTTTAGTGACTCTCCGAAACACATCTCCTAATTTAACACTATAAGCAGGTGTGTCTTGCACTTCTAATCCCAGTTCTTCCACCAAATCTTTGGAGATGAAATTATGGCTGGCTCCACTGTCAATCAAGATTAAAACTTTCTTCCCTCTAACCTCTCCTTGTGGTTGAGTTAAACCACCTGTTGACAATTCAGACAAACTCATGGGCTGTTCTTCTGTTACTTCATGTCCTCCTCTAGTCCAGTCTTCCGCTTCCTCCTCAAGTTCTTCTTGAGGAATTCTCCCTCCGTAGGTTCCTCCTCTTCTTCCCCACATATCACTACCTTCAAATTCTTCTTTGGACATTTATGTCCATAACTGTAGTGTCCTCCACAGTGAAAACAACATCCTTCTTCTCTCGTAGCATTGCTGGTCTCTCTTCTCATGTTATTTGTAGTGCTGGCAGGTCCAGATCTAGCGAATCCCTTGTGATTTTCAGGTCTTGCAGTTACTACCGAGCCCCCTGCATAACGAAACAGTGAAGGATGTTGGTTGCGCCCCCTAATCTCCATAGCTCTTGCCAATTCTTTGGGGTTATGCGGATGTAGTTATTGCCTGATCTTGGGCTGTAAGCCCACCAGAAAATACCCCATCATTTGTTCCTCCTGCACCGTTGTGGCTTGAGAGACCAACATTTCAAACTCTTGAATGTAATCTTGCATGCTCCCTTGTTGTTTCATGTTGGCTAATTGCTCAAATATTGAGCTCCGTTCTCGTCCTCCAAATTTGCGGATCAAAGTCTCAGAAAAAACTTCCCAAGATGGATTCTTGGTCTATTGTCTCCAGAATTTGAACCAGTGGTTGGCATTGCCCTCCATGCTAATGAATGCCAGTCTCAACCCGTTCTTAGCAGCCACCTCCTGCACTTCAAAAAATTTCTCAGCCCTTGAAATCCACCCTTGCGGGTCCAAACCTTCAAAATTTGGCATTTACACCCTCCTAGTCCATGCTTTGACCTTTCTTCCTCCTCTTCCAAATTCATTCCCAATTCGATACTTCTTTCCTTTCTTTCTTCCCTATTCACCGAATTTTTGCTGTCCTTTGACTTCTTGTCCACTTTCTTGGGATCTTTTAACTTTTCTTTTAGTTCTAATAAGCCTTCCTGGATCAAGGTCATATTTTCCTGCAGCTCTGTCATCATTTTACTTTGTTCGCTGGCCCATCTTTGTTCCCTCCATCATGCCTCCTCTCAATTTCTCCTCCGTCCAAAGGTGATCCGGCAGGTCGGACCAGAATTTGTTGCGTTCCTTTACACAAGAGTAGTCTCAACTACCTCCACTATCACCTCTGCCCAACTCCCAACACTCCAGTAGCACTGTTGCACTGCTTCCACCCGTCCACTATGCCACCGATCACTGCTTGAAAAGGAAAAGAAAACACCAAACACAAAATTCACTGAATATACCTCTTTTATTGAATTAATTCTGTTCAAGACAAAATACCGAAAAAAGTACAAAGGAACCACTGCCCCTTTCCACAGGATACACCTGTCAATTTTCTTCAAAATCCAAAAATTGCCTAAACTGTCCAGGTTGGTCTTAACAAATAAACCAACCTCCTAACAACATTAACAACCCCCTTAATTGCCCCTCATCTTATTATCTTTCTTAAATTTCATTTTATAGTACAATTTTAACTCTTTTTTCTGGCTTCCTGACTCTCTAACATAGAGACACCCAAAAAGATCCCAAAAGATAACAAAGAACTATCACCTAACCAATCTTTAGCTTCTACAAAACATCACCAGCCCTCTTAAACATTCACCTCAATACTCATCCTAAGCCAAGCTAGGTTCCTTCCTCATCCATTCTAGAGTCAATACCTAACCAAACTCAAGGGAATCTAGAAAGCATCCAAGAAACCCTTTCTTGGACGCTTGTTTTGTTCTTGATCTTGTCTTTGATTTAAAGCTTGAATAATGTCCTTCTTCAAGAAACCTCCAACCAGGTTTCCATCAAACTTTGTTTCATTTGCAACCCTTTGGCCATAGGTCCATAAGCTTTTCCTTGTTGGCATTAACTTTGATTTGCTTCATCATGAGAGTGGATTGTAAACTGACAACTTTAACATTTAACACAACGACCTTGGACTCCATAGTTTCCTGGTTTACCCTTTTTCTTCAGTGGCATCCATGGAAACAAATCTCCTTAGAATTTGGTTCCTTAGTGTGCACAAAATAATGCACCCTAACAAAAATCCAATAGGTCACATCAGTTTGTTACAAACCCAAAATAAGAGTGAAATGTAAGGAAAAATATGGAATTGTTATTGAATAATGCATGAAATAAAGTAGCAAGCACGCTAGGATTCTATAGTGAAAATGCATTCTATCTTCTGTAAGAAACTTGATTCTTCCTCTCCCTCTCATCCTCTCTCTTTTCACCTATATGATCCCCTTACCACCATCCGTAACTCTCTTTTTTCACTCTCTCTAACAACTCAACATTTCCCTTCCTATTCTTTCTTTTGTATACTTTCCAAACCCTAGGCCAATGAGCTAATTATTGGCCTAAATTTCTCCCTGATTCCTCTAGCCTATTCGAGAGCATGACAATATGTAAATAATGTAATTAGGCTATAGAAATGAATTCCATGGTGTCATTCAAACACACTGTTACAATGTCGTGTCCATGTTCTTTGACACTTAACAATTTTGGAAAATTACCTATGTCGTGTCTATGTTCTTTGACACTTAACAATTTTGGAAAATTGCCTTGCCTGCCTGAGTCGCAACCTCTTTGGTTGTAGCCTAAATTGCACAAGGATGGTTTGTCTCTACTACAAATATGACTTAAATAAAGTATAAAAATGGAGTAAACATTATTTTATAATATGATTTTTTAAGGTTGAGTTAGACTTAAACTAACTTTTTAAGAAATAAAAATATATATTAAGGTCATACTTTTTATTACCGTAGTTTTACTCTATACTTTGTTTACGCTTTGTACAGTAATATCGTAGCTTTTTTCCTTCAATAGTCTTAGACTCTAACTAACTCTCATATAGTTAAGAATACAATATATAAATACCTCTAGTAAAGCTAATTTAGTTGGGTTGAATAACATTTTTTCGGTAGAAGTTCTTATCTTAACTATTATCTAAATGTAACATGGTATATAGAGTAGGGTGCACCCTAGATCTATTTTATGGCTTCCACTAATGTTTTGTTTATGATCCTGACGATTCAATACAAATGAGGTGAACTTTACTATTTATGGTTCGATATCTTAACAAACGAATCAAATTTTTAACCTAGGTTTTAGTCATTTATTTAACAAACTCAATTTTTAACTCTTGTTCAGCTCATTTTGATTCATGATCCAAGTTCAATGAATCAATAAGAAAATCACTAGTGGAAGCCATGAAATAGATCTAGGGCTCAAATCGGGTTCTATATATATATATATATATATAGGGAAAAAAAATATATATATAAGAGTGTCACTTTTATCAACCATATTACATTATACTGTAACTTTCAATGGGGTCATATTTTCTCTAAAGCTCAAGTTAGTTTGAAATTGCCCCTCACCCGTATCATTTATACATAATTTTACACTAATAAAAAATTATTTGGTAACTCATTTATATAGAATAAAATTGTCGGTGTGAGGATGAGGAGTAACTTTATAGTGAGAGTAACTTGACCCTGCTCCCGTCTCTCTCTCTCTCTCTCTCTCTCTGTGTATATATAGACATACATAGAGCTGGTTCATGAACCAATGGAGTCTGAGTATAGCTGAATAAATTTATTTGTGAATTCCATTATGCAAATTAGATGATATCTTACCAAGTCTATTTGACGCAAATGATAATATGCGCTTCAACATTTTGTGAAAATGTCTAGTGTTCTGTATTTTAATTATCTTACTACCATTTACATTCTCATATGAATGCTTGTGTAGATTGAGATAGATAAATTATGGACGTTTGCTGTAAATAGTTCATCTGATGAAATATTGCGATTAAATTATGTAGTGATGTTAAATAATCGAAATGCTTAGAGCTGATCTCTCAAGCAATTTACAAATCAATTGTCAAAGTTGTTGGTTGTTTGGCGGAAAATTTAACTTAGAAACTTCTCATTTTCCTTATCATGATAAGTTCTTGCTAAACAAAATTTCAAATAATCGTAGCACAAACTAAGCATACTCCTTTTTGTTCTTAACAGATAATGGAAAGTTGTACGTGTGGGGAAATGCTAATGATTCTCAATTAGGAGTTCCTGGGCTACCACCCGTTCAACCATGCCCCGTTGAAGTCCACTTCTTAATGGACGATGACGGATTAGGCCCTCACAAAGTTTTATCAGTTGCAATTGGTGCATCACATGCCATGTGTTTAGCTTTGAGGGAGAGTAGTTGATTTCGTCAGCTTACGTGGAAATTTCTTCCTTGACTGTAATGTCCTACTGTCTTGGATATAGTAGATTTTGCTGCAAAAGGTAAATTTCTTGGGTTAAAATGCAGTTTCTTTTTTTGAAATAGGATGTCATATAATGAACATATGATGATTGAAGATGATTGTTTCAATGAATTCAGATCTCTTCATCAGTGCTGTGGGCATTGTTTATTCTTCCTCATTTGATTTTGATATAGCAGAACACGTTAGTCCCGGAGCATTCTGAAGTACTGAACAGTTTCATCCTTTTCTAATCATCATTAGGAAACCATCTCAGGCTAAATGTGTGAATCTTGCACTCTTTTGCGGATAGCACAATTTTAAGAACATAAGATGGTTGAATTGCTCTCCTTGTCCATCACATCTAATTAGCTACTCTGACTACTACGGAGGTCCTGCATTTATAGTTTGATTGTCCTAAAATCTTATTCCAAATAAGAGTTATGTATTTTTTATTGCCTATTCCGACTTAGATGGAATAGGCAATATTCCAAATAAGAATTTGATTAAATTTGAATATCGCCTTGGGTTGAAAAACTGACTACACGTAATTCACTATCAAAAGTTAGTTTCAAGGAAGGAGAGTTATCGAGGCTTTAAAGGAGTATCTTACAATCTTTTCACTCGACGTATGTAATAAAGAGACGTCTGTAGATAATCTAACACTTATATTTAATAGGCTTTCATATCCTTAGATACGAGCTGGGATTAATTTATGTTTGAAAACTGACTCAACTGAGAATGATTATCTAACTCTTTTATTGGCTTTTATATTTATATTTTATTGAATGTGATATAGTTAAAAAGTGATTCTGGGGCTAGGAGGCCCAACATTCAACTTCTCTGGAGCTTAGGAATTCTTTCACTATGCCTTGTTCCTGAAATGCATACATTGTCTATGTCAATTTGATGGAAATATGAATGAAGTACGGTTTTTTTATGAAAAATTCATTATTTAAGGAGTTGAAATTATAATGAAAGAATGAAAGAGAAAAGAAGTATTATCGGAACTTGAAACTTTTGGGAGTCCAGAAATACTTAGAACTTGTTTAAAAAGTTGGCATCACAAAAGATGGAGATATTGTTGACAAATTCAATACAAAAATTAAAGACGTCTGCTGAGGTTTCGTGGTTTCTGACATTCTTAGTTGAGTGTTCAAAAATGCATAAGATATGCTGCCTAAACTAGTGAATATGTTTAATGTTCCGAAAGTTGTAAGAATACTTGAGTTGTGCTCCTCATTACACAGCATTAAAAGGTGCACCTAAGTAACTATTAGCCAATTGAAATGGAACTTCAGAATCTTGACAACACTTAAACATGATAATAGAGTTCAAAATGGAACTTTAGAATGTTGAAAACACTTAACTATGCATTAGAAACTTAAACAATATATAAAAAAGGTAAGATTGTCAAGAAGTTAAATCAAAGATGAATTTCGTTATTGTTTCATTTCATTAACAACATGATGATAGAAGAAAATAGGTGCTAAAAACTAAGAACACGAAAACATAAGAACAAGTAGAAAACATGTAAAAGACTTAGGAGACGGAATAATAACTTGAAATTGAATCTTTATGAGGAAATCAATCATATGGAAAGTTTTGGGATAAAATGCTGTAATTGTCCATATTAAAATAGTTTATTTGTAGAAATTGTATTGCAAAAGTATAGAACCAGAATAGCATAACTATAGGAACAAAATAGCATAATTATAGATATTCTCTTCTATACATATTTCTAACTTTTTCATTCGATTATAATACAAGGTATCAAAAGTTTTAACGATCCTTTGCTCAATCATTCTTTTGCTTAATCTTCTTATCCTTTTTTCCATGGCTAGTAATGGAAATAGACTAAATCCTAATCATTCTTATTCTCTACATTATTGTCATCTTAGAATAGTTCTTGTTTCCAAATCTCCAGATGGAGAAAACTATTCGACTTGGCGTAAAGCCATGGTTTATCTTTGATTGCAAAATCTAAATTGGATAACTCTTAAGGCACCGAGGCTAGATAAAGTATATGACATGGAAAAAAATGCAACGACATCGTGTACAGTGATTCTTTAATTCTTTGACACTTGGTATTGTAAATAGTGTTACTTTTTATGATGCTACTTATAAAGTTTAGAAAAATCTTAAAAATAGATCTTTCAAAGCCATCCACACCAATTTTTTTATATGATTAAGAGATATATTGTCTAATAAGAACAAATGATTGAATTGTGTTTTAATTAATTTTTAAATTTTTTATAATTATTTTGTTATGATGATTATTCAAATTATAATTTCTATGCCAAGATCAGACAAAAGCTACTGTTTGATAAAGTATAAATAGACACAAGTTGGTAGATTAACATATTTTATTGGCTTAAACGTTTTGAACATGTATTATCATTATAGTTCTCATTCTCAAGTTAGTATAGACATTATAAAATGTAATATAATAGAGATAAAGAAGAGAGGAAAAACACACATTTTATATTGGTTTGTTTATTGTAATAGATTATACCTAGTTCTCAATTAACAAATTGAGTTTCACTAAGCAAATTAATTCTATGGAGTACACTTCAAGTATTCATTGGACTTATAGCCACTCTTGACTAATCTCTTGAGTATTGTTTGGGATCATAGTCACTCCTACCTCTTGAGTATTCTCTCTACAAGTCACTGCTGGTTCAACAAGTATTCTTTCAACTTGTAGTCACTACTAACTGACTCCGTTGAGTATTCTTTCCCAAGTCAGGTCAGCTTGATTAAGTATTCTATCCATCAATCACTTCTAACTCAACTGAGTATTCTTTTCCAACATTCACTCCTAGTTAAGATATGAAGTTTACATATGATCATTATATCACGAGTCTTGCTATTTAGGGAAGGATTGCATCTTTCAACCAATACTGGTTAAGCATTCTCTCCTAGTAAGTTAGATGGACACACATAGTGTTTTTATTTGAAACTTTTTTCAGATCCAGAGATATGGCAGAGTTTATGCTTTATGTACGGGGTATCATTTTCTCTTCTATTTGAAAGTTGGTTTATGTAGGCACTAAATAATATATCTGTTGAGATATTCGTTATGGTTGTTGAGCAACTCAACTTTTCTTAATGTTCTTTTTGGGTTCGACAAGCTTGAATATGGATGTTGCATTGCATTCCATGAAACTTTAATTACTCTTCTTTTGTACGCAACATCCTGGATCGTTGGTGGTAATCATCCCCCCAAGTGGCATAGATTTTTGCACCAACATATGCTACAACACTGACAACTTAGATGGAGTTAAGATGCTCTTTGTGTTTAGAAGTTGTTGAAGAAGGAAACTTTAGCTCTTTATCCAGGAGGCCACTTGATGTGACTTGTCTTTTAATGAATCTCTTTGGTCAAACCTAAGCAATGGGCATTTATTGTAACATAGAATAAGCATATATATGTTCTTGTGTACTATGAGGTTAGTTTATATCTGTGTGTTATCATCTAAGCATGTACACGCTTTATTAGACATAAAGGAAGATTGTACAGTGTTTGATATGGATTGTTGGAGGTGTTTAGGATCTAGACTAGCCCAAAAAGGAGATGAAGATTATATTTCTTCAACGTGGCGCAAAGGAAGACACCATGAAAGGCATGCTTGCGACAAAGAGAGAAATCAATGGATTAACAAGTATGAAAACATGAAACTAAAGGAATAGAAATGTAAAAAATGGAATGAGGAGTATGATGATTGAACACGTCACCTTCAAGATTAGAAATCTTCAAGAATGAGTGAAGAAGAATCTGCCACTTGAGAAAGCTTCTCAAGATAAGAATCAAAGAAAAAAGTGGAGACACAATTCAAGAACTCACAATTTCTCAAAGAAATTCTTATTCATTAAACTTGTAGTTTTTATAACGGAGAGCACTCCTATTTATAGCCATGAAATTTTGCCAAGCAAGGAGTCTCAAAAGACAAAAAGAGTTAACTGCACTAATCAAAGTTAACTACACTTAACTATGTTTAAGTATAAACTAATCTCTTAAAATTAGGGAGATGCATTTGGTGGTTACTAAAGTATATGAATGTAATGATTACCTGTAAGATGACTAGGATGAATGTACATGATGGATTGCACTTGAAAGTTATAACAATGCATGAATGTAATGATTACTCTAAGATGACTAGGATACATATACATGGAAGAATGGACTAGTAGTTACTAAAATGAAAGTAATGTAATGATTACAATGCATGTATTAGGTAGTTACTAAAATGTAATGATTACAATACATGTACTAGGTAGTTACTATGAACGTGTCTTGAAACTTAAGTAGCCTATGTGAGGTGCATGAGCCTACTTAAGCCTTCTAAAAGACACTTCCAATTTAAGACCAATTCTTTCAAGTTTTTGCTCTCAAGTTTGTACTTTTCTCAAGTTCTTTTTAATTTCTACAGTTTACAATCATTTATTCTTCTAATTTCTTCATTCAAAAGCTCCAAGAGTCCTCTATCTTTTATTTCCTCATCTATATCTTCATTTGCCATGCTTTTTTTATTTATTCTTCATGTCTTCTTTTATCTTTTTTTTTTCCAACAAATTCTTTCTCATTATCATATGTATCAATGTTGTATCATTTGATAGATGATACATTTGTGTCTTACATGATCGATTGTTGAAAAAATTCATCTTACAAATGATGTATGGTCTTATTTTATGCTTAGTTATTTTAATCACTAATCCAAATCATTGGATGCATTGTCAAACTTTTAGGCTAAATGCTGAATTTTTATTGGTAAGATTATATTTAGCTGATATATCTAATTATTGTTTCTTTACAAAGCAGATTCAATACAGATAGAGCAATTTTAGTATAGAGTATTTTAAACAAAATGAAACTTATGCTTAATAAAAAAAGACATCAGACTCTATATGATAGTTTATTACACTAATACACAGAAGCAAAACAACTCAAAATGGACTCTGTAGATTGAACACTCCCCCGAGGTTTGTGGACTTTGATCTTCTCTTTTCTCCTTAACGTAAACTCTCATGATCTTCATATTGTCCCCCTTTTAATGTATGGCTTGAGATTATTTCTATTTCTTCTCTCGATAGGATTTGTGCTAGTTCATTACATATAGACAGTTAGCTCCATAGGGGGTTGAATGGAGCCTCAAGATTATATTCCAATAGAAAAACAACATACCTTCTAAAGATCGTCTACTCAAGCAAGCAAGACCATCTAGTGAGAGCAGAGAAAGAACAACACAAAGACTTTATATTGGTTCACCCAAAACTCGAGCTACATTCAATCCCCTAGTGTTAACTTCTCAAGATATTCCACTAATCAAGACACCTTGTTTACTCAAAGTATACCAACCTCTCCAGGATACAACAAGTACACCAACCTCTCCAAGTTACAACAAGTATATCAACCTATCCAAGTCATCCTTTTCAATCTTCCCCTTAGACCGAAAACTCTTAAAAAACGAACAAAATAGTTTGCTGACAACCTCAGATATATGCTCAAAAGTTTATAAAACTAACACTTGTAACTCAATATCTTTCTAATAGCAAAGCAGATGAAAAAGCTTATAGCAGATGTGTATTGTTATTCTTTGGCTTTGATAACTTTATAACTTCATGAAAAGGGTCATTGAGGCTCTAAATAACAAGATATGATCTTGTGCATAAATCTTCTTTACATATATTTGTCCTTATTATTGTAGATGATTTAAAAGGAAACCTTTAATATGATATTCATTCCGCTTTTGCTTTATTTCTATCAAGGAAAGAATTAAAACACATTTGAAATATTAGAATCAATTAAGTTCTTTTATTTCCTTATGAAATTGTTCTTATTTTGTTAATCATTTATGATTTTATGAGATGAGTTTGAATAACATAGAACATACTCGTTGGTATTAAAAACATTTTTGGTCAAGTAAATATTATAGAAATATCTTTGAACATTTCGATTTCAACAGATAAAGATTGTTTCCCTATTTAAAGAAAACACAAAAAACATTGGGTTGTCTAACACAATCTTCTTAAATAATCTACAATTGTACAAAATACTTGTTAGAATGTTTAGATGATTAACAATCACTCATATAAAATATATAGAAACACTTAAAATGTTTTTGTTGAAGATGCAGTTGGCCCCCATAAGGAAGGGGGTTAAATGGAGCCTTAGACTTGTCTCGCAACGGACAAAAAGTATACCATTTAATAGATTATCTAATAATAATGCCTTTGTAAGACAATCTAATGAATTTCTAACAATAATAATCATAGAATGAACAACAACAGGAAGTAAATAAAGATCAACACAAAATTAATCTTGGTTTACCCTAACTTGGGCTAAGCCCAGTCTCCTTAACCAACTTCTTAAGAGTTTTCACTAACCAAAACAATTGCAATGAGTACTTTCACCTCTTCATGTAACAAATGAGTATTCTCTCCTCTCTAGCTTACACCGTTTTAACCTCTCGCTGAGATTAAGAACTCTCAACAAAAAATAAGTATTAGAGAGAGCACAATGAAAGTTCACATGATATAATTTCACAATTTGAAGAATTACAAACATTTAACACAACTCAAAAGATTAGACACTCCAATAACTAGATAAGATGCTCATTATAACTCTTATTTTCTTAAGAAAACACTTGAATGGCTTGAATTACTTGGTTTGCTCTAATTAATTCGTTTTGCTCCTTCAATTCCTTTATATAGCTTTTGAATATGTTCTATAATACTTGAATTAATTAATTTTGGATTATATAGTTGGTACTAGTGATAACGTTAATTTTTACCATAATTTTTAGTCAATTTGCATAACAGAATCAACTCATCTTAAGCTTGAAACTTGCTGAATTCTGTTACATTCTTGGCCTAATTGCACATCCTAAGCTTGACTCAAAGAAGTGGCACCCGACTCAGTGACACTCAACTCAGCTTTGTTGAGCCCAACCCAACTGTTAGCATCAAGATTCTAACTTTGGCCTTATTTGTTTATCAGGAATTCAAATCTTGCTTTTCTTGATCCAAATGTCTCCTATTTAATTATTTGACAAAATTAATGGGATTTAGAGTGAAATTTGATTAAAATCTCAAGTGAAAATTATTTATAACAAGAAATAAATTATTTATACAAAAAGATAAAAATATGATATTTAATAGATTCCAAACTTAGAAAGAATTGATTTCATTATGAGAATAAGTCCAAAAATATCATAAAAAAATAATGTTATCAAATCTATTACCTCAGTTCAGCTTGGCCTAACCTCAATAAAATACCAAAATGGGTAATACTGGCAACCAATTACTCAGGAGTGAGATTGAACGAGTTCTAGTCGCAAACGCCAATCTATTTGCTTGGAGTCTTGCCATAAACTGACGTAGACTTCATGTGCCACAAACTAACCATTTTCCCTGATGTGAGACCTGTAGCCCAGAGAAAGAGGAAACTGCATGAAGAATGACGTCAAGCAGTAAACCACGAAGTTAGTTAGCTGTCAAAGGTAAGCTTCATTCGAGAAGTCATTTTCACTACCTAGCTGACAAACGTGGTGATGTTAAAAAAATCAAATAGCAAGTGGAGAATGTGTGTTGGCTACACCAACTTGAACAAGGCTTGTCCCAAGGGAACTTGTCCTCCACTGAGTATTGACTGACCCACAACAGGGTACAAGCTACTTAGTTTCCTGGACACCTACTCTTGGTACAATCAAATCATGATGTATTCCTCGATAAAGACAAAATGATGTTTATGACAGACAAAGCCAACTACTGTTTTAAAGTCATGCCATTTGGTTTGCAAAAATGTTGGAGCAACCTACTAGTGGTTAATGGACAAGGTCTTTAAGAACCTTATCGACCATTATAGAAGTCTATGTTGATGACATGGTGGTGAAGTCGAGTAGGACTAATGACCTTACCTCATATTTGGAGAAAGTATTTGCAAAATTAAGGACACATAACATGGATCTCAACCCTGAAAGTACTTATTTGGAGTCGGGGGTGGAAAATTTCTTGAATTCATGATCACACACAAAGGAATTGAGGTCAAACCTGACAAGCGTGAGGCCATCTTAACAATGAGGAGTCAAAGCTGCTTGAAGGAGTTATAACGCTGGAATGGTAAGCTCGTCATCCTCTCAAGACTTCTACCCAAGCTTGCTAAGAAATCAAAGACACTATTCAAACTGTTGAAATGAGCTAAATCTTTTGAATGAAGTGACGAATGCGGGGAGATGTTTGAAGGCATTAAAAGGTATATTTCCTCTTTACCTATGTTGACCAGTCCTTCACCCCACTCTACCCTGATATTATATTTAGTTGTTTCCAACTCTACAATCAGCTTAATCTTAGTACATGAGGACGGTAAAAAACAATATCCAATATACTTCACAAGAAGGACTTTACAACCTACTGAGAAGCAATATCAGGCTATTGAGAAACTTGTCCTAGCTCTTATATTCTCAGCTCGAAGGCTCTGACATTATTTTAGGAGTTTCAACATCATTGCACAAACCTATTACCAAATAAAATAAGTACTTCCGAAACCAAAGTTCACAAGGAGAATGACACATGGGTTGTCAAGTTGTTTGAATTCAGACTAAAGTATGAAAGCATAGGTTTGACGAAGACACAATTCTTAGTAGATTTCCTCACTGAGCTCCCATCTCATAGGGAGGATCAGGGTTGGTAGTCCCAACGACCTCGCCATTGAGCAAGCAACTTGTTTCAATTTTGAAATGTCCAACAACCAGACTAAGTACAAAGCACTCATCACTGGTCTGAGACTTGCAAAGGAATTGGGTGTAAAACATCTCAAATGTCAAAGTGACTCACAACTAGTGACTAGCCAAATCAAGGGAGACTACTAAGCAAATGTGCCTTTCCTGCAAAACTATGATTATATAACTAAGAACTTCATCACACACTTTGACGAGTTCATCATTACACATGTACTGAGGATGACCAATGATAGGGTATGCGTCTTGTCCAAACTCACCAATACTAAAAGGGTATGACAACATCGAACTTTGATACAGGAAACCATGACCACACCAAGTTGGGACAACGGGGATTTTCTACAAATCAACTCAGCGAAGACGAGCTGGATGACTCCCATAATAAATTATCTTACAATGATATCCTTCCCAATTATCCCATTAAAACCAAAAAGACATGCATGCATGCCTCATTCTACATATTATGCAATGGATAACTCTTTCGTCGAGGATTTTCTTCTCAATTACTCAAGTGTTTAGATGTAGACCAGACCCAATATGTATTACCCGAGCTGTATAGAGGAATATGTGGAGTGCATTTGGGAGCATGAAGCATGGCAACATGAGTTCTACAAGCACGGTACTACTGGCTAAGCATAGAAAAAAGATGCTCATTCATTTGTGGAAAAATGCGTAGAATGACAATTTCCCTTAACGAAAGGATAAGTAAAATTTCTTATAGTGGTAATTGACTATTGTACAAAATGGATAGAGTTCGAGCCACTTACAACCATCACGACCAAACATGTAAGAAAGTTCTTCTAGAAAAACGTTGTGTGCAAACATGGGTTATTTTATTGCCTTGTGACTAACAATGGAAAGTAATTCACTAATAAAGTGTTCAAGTAATTCTTCCAACAACTTGACATCTGTCATTGAGCCTCGTCCGTTGAGCATCCACAGATAAATAGCCAATCAAAAGTTGTGAATAAGGTTATCCTTAATGAATTAAAAATAATTAGGACAAGCAAAGGGCCTATGGAAAAGGAAATCCCCGATATTCTATGGGGATACCACTGCACTCCCCAGTCATCAACCAAGAGACCCCATTTTGCATTACATATGGATTTAATGCAATGATCCCAATTGAACTCAGAGAAACATTTTGGTGAAGGCAAACCTTTGATTAGCAAAACAATGATGCCAACATGAGGGCTGACCTTGACCTTATCCATGAGATCAGAGAAGAAGCTCAGGTATGGAAGGAAGCAGCAAAGCTAAGAATAGGTCGACAACATATAACATGTGTCAAATAACGCACCTTCCACAAAAGATATCTAGTATGGCGCAAAGTGGGTGAAGCCTGAAAAGATAATCAAGAAGGTAAACTAGCACCTAAATGGGATGACCCATTCAGAGTCGTGGACTCATTCCAAAATGGAGCCTACAAACTCGAAGAGCTCAGTGACAAACTCTTACCAAGAACATAAAATGCAACCCATCTAAAGATCTATTATAGTTAGCAATGGTATCATCAAAACAAGAATGATGTAATCTTTCCTTAATTTTGATTTTTCCCTAAGGAGGATTTTGACGAAAAAGGTTTTAACGAGACGCGTACTAAAGTTGGTTTCAAACTCTGCTCGTTGCACTCAATCCATTACCGAAAAGAGCTCGGATGAGTAACAAATACTTAATCCTAAAAGGGTCCGAATGAGTAAAAAATACTTAATCCTAAAAGGGCTCGGATGAGTAACAAATACTTAAAGAGCTCGAATGAGGAACAAATACTCAATCCATCATCGAAAAGAGCTCCAATGAATTACAAATACTTAATACTAAAAGGCTCAGATAAGTAACAAATACTCAATTCGTTATCGAAAAGAGATCAGATGAGTAACAAATACTTAATCCTAAACGGGTTTGGATTTATAACAAATACTCAATCATTTTATCAAGAGATCGAGTGAGCAACATATACTTTTTCCCAATGTGTACAAAAACAAACAAGTCTCGGACGCAAATCAAAAAAAATGTTCAAGCAAGATAAATGCATACCAAATTGAAAGCGTTTAGAAAGTCATACATTACAAAGAGTACTTTAAAAAAATACACAAAATGTCGCAAATAGTTAAAGGCATACATTATAATTAATTATCGACCAATTGGCCATCCACTACATCTTTATCTAAATCAAATTGGCCAACATTTAAAAAGAGGAAAAATGCACAACATGATGCATTGTCTTCTTGAAGTCTTTTTCATATCCCTCCAAATAGGCCTTCTAAAGCTCGACCTTTTCAACCTTCAGCTTGCCAACCTCCTCTCGAAGCGGCAACAACTTATTTATATTCCTTCAACTGGCCCTTCAAACCTTCAGAGTTGGCCTCAACCTTCTTTAACTTCTTCTCAGCCTCTTCCACCTTCTACTTGGTAGTGCTAACTTATCCTTTAGTAGTTGGACCTCAACCTCAAAGGTTTTGCTTCTTCTTTGACTTCGTGAAATCTTCAGGGCTTGGGAAGTCAAAGTGCGATCTTTCTCCATCTTTCCCTCGAGAAGGTCTTGTCTTACTGTTTGAGGTGATGGTTGGTGGTGAGTAAACCCGAGCAATCACATGCTACTCCTTTGAAGTGGTGAATGATAGACATGCATTGATCCAAAATCACCTCGACAAAATCAAAAACACCCTTTGGGACCAATGGCTATGAATAACTCAGATGTGGTTGTTCCTCATGTTGATGTACCAATATGAGTTGGAGTTGGTGGTCGTTGACGTAAGGTGGTCAACTCGATTAATCGAGAACTCTTTGATATGATAAACTATTCTAGAAAGTGTTACTTATCATTACCCAGGCATTGAAATTGGGCGAGGTGTTCCTTGGGAAGTTTGACCCATAGAGGGAAAAGGTATTGGCTGAGAGGTTGATGGATTGGGTGGAGGCATTGGTGCACTTTGACTCTGAGGGGTGGGAGAAACTTGTTTTAGGGGCATATCTTGAAAGTAAGCTTCATCGGCGACAGGGCTATCCAAAGGAATGATCATCGATGTTAGCGAGGATATGCTATCCTCAATTTTCTCTTCTTAGGAAGTTGACGGTTAAATCATGCTTTGTATCCAGGTCTCCGACTTCAGCAGGCAAGTTCTTATAATCAAAATTCTCACCCATGATTTCTACTTAACAAATAAACAATAGGTCAGAAAGTTAAAACAAGCAATACAACATACAAAATGCATACAAGATCAGCCTTTCCCACAAATAGAGCAGCAGGGTCCTCAACAAAGGGAACTTATGAGAGCTCTGCTGCTTATTGGATGAGGAAGACGCCTTATTATTTCTACATCTAATCTCTCCTAGACAGTGAGAAGGTACTCGACTTTAGATTTGAACTTTGTAGGAATTTGGCCTTGGGCAGAAATTCTCAAACAATAAGAGGTGTTTATGCTTGTCCCTAAGTGTGCATTTGAGTTTAAAAATTTGTCTTTGAAGTTTTTGAAAAAGGATTTGTATAGCGTAAAAAGGAGTCCTTACTCAGCACCATTAAGTGATACCCACAAAAGAGTTTTCCATGTTTCAACTGGTAAAAGTATGTGAACTTGTTTACGGTGGGCTCTATATCTAGTTGACTGCAAAGTATTTGGAGAGCTTTCACAAAAGTCCAACTGTTGGGGTGGAGTTGCCTTGGTGCCACATTCATATAAGTCAACATTTGGGCCCCAAATATGGAAAGAGGGAATGTAATATCTAGTTCTTTAGAGAAGTATTCATACACAAATATGAAGTCTTCGGAGTTGGGTTGGTGTTTCATGTAGATTCTGTTTGAGGTACCACAAGCCTTGGCTAAGATAAATTCGACCATTGATTCGTGGCAAATATCGTAAGTGGCAACAAAATCTTCTACTTTCTGCTTTTTGGTGAACTCGAACACATAGGTGTCTACCTCACTGTCCATCTAAAATACTTGGGGTCAATAATGGTAGGGTACTTGCCCTTTTATTCCTTTTTGGGCATTTGGGGTACCTATTCAAGGAAGTTTTTTGCTTTCTCAACAGATTGGTGGTGGTAGGCTCCGATACGATGGGCACAAACAAAGCGACAATAGTCGTGCAAGGAAAGGATGGAGCAATTTCCTCCACCTCAGTCCCTTCACCAAATAGTGATTCAGTGCAAATCAAGGAGATATCTCCCCCAATAGGAGTAATCTCCCTACTAACTAAGGGGTTACCAGGATTAGAATTACTAGAAAAGGAAGAGGAAGTCATATGCGTACCTAGATGAACTGCAGATGAGAGTCTAGGGAAGACGCTTGAACTTGGAGGAAGACTATCAATATAACTTTAATGAACAACAATTAATTCCAAGTGTTATAGAGGTATTTATATTAAGAAGGCGAATTGTTAGCGTTTGATTGAAAAGTGTTGAACGAGATGCTCCCTCAACATTTCAAAAGTCACGATTTCAAAGTGTTGTGCCCTTATGGCTACATGGCAGGCCAGGGTAAGCTAGACATTAGCCATCAAAACGACGTCATGCCTTGAAACCTCCAAAACCCGTTCCTTAATCCTCTCATTAATGACCATGGACAAGTGACACTTTCAATAGGGGTATGTCAGAACCCATCATGTAAACTATAATTCCTTGAAGGGTCAAAATCCGAGTTATAGATTTGTTCAAAGTCCAAAGAGGCTGAGACATAAAGAACTCTTATCAGTAAATATAAAAAGTCATACACCAAGTTAGTTCACTTGCAATACATTTATGGATTCTGAGCTTGGAAGACTTATGTAGCTACCCAAATATTAGTGTTAGTTTCATATGAAACGCCTATTTCATAATTTTCCTTTGTTAATGCCATTTAACAAGGAGTAATTGGTTTTAAAGTTTGGTTATCCAACATCCTAAACTGCCATTTAATTATAATAATATCATCAACTCAAGCTAAACCTATAAATAAATTCATTTTGCAAGAAGTACTCACTTAACACTCACTTATATGCTCTCTAAATGTTTATCATACTTATCTCTAAGAACTTACTGACATAAGTGTTGAAGAAAGAAGTTTTTGTAGATGAACTTTCACTTGATTATCAACAGCTTGTCCTTAAAACGGCTAACCACCATCAACTCGAAAAGTTTTAACTTAATTTAGATAAGAATAGTAAAATTAATTTTTAAAGTGAAATGAAAGAGTTAATTTTGTAAGAAGAAATTGAAATAGGAAATTATTTTATTAAGCAAATCGAGAAGAATGTTGTATATATGAACTTAATCTAAGTGGAAGTTGTAAAATATGTGAACATTATAATCACTAATTAGATATGTAACATCGTGAATCGTAACAAGTGGAGCTTTATGAGAACCTAATAAGAGATAGGTATAACCATAAAAAATGTTATAAGTATATATAGAATTTTGAATGTCGCTTTTGGAGTGATATAAAGTACATTGTACAAAACATCTCAAATATTAAAAGTGTGAATGATTAAAAAATAAAAATATTTCTATTTGTTTTGACCAACATTATTGATCTTATGTCCTAAATTATGTTTTATATTTGATAACTTATTATTATTATTATTATTATTATAATTTTACATATTTTGTATTTTTTTATTTTCTCATTATTTTTTCTTTTTATTATTTTTCAAGTTATATTTGATGATAGACTTTTATGACATCTTTAATAATTTTAACTTTACTTTTATTTTAGTTAATCTTCTTTTCTTTCAAAGCCTTTTACTAGAAACAATTTTCAAAGTTATTTTAGGTTACCTAATATAGGATTGCTCGATTCCTATTCTTTAATATCACGAATGATGTTTATGTTGTTTATATTTTTAAAATAATCATAAAATATTTTGTGTGAATTCTATTTGTTTTAATTTAATATTTTATGATACCTACATTACAAAAAAAAACAAAAATTATCAACGAGACAAATCCATCGGAAACACTCAAAATCCGTTATTAAATTTATTGTATATAAATTTATCGATGGATTTCTGAGTCCGTCGGTAACTATCGACGAATTTAGGTAAATCTATCGGTAAATTTGTCGATAAATTTAGCGATAAATGATATTCGTCAATAAAATTGTCAATAATGATATTTTATTGATGGACAAAGTTTCGTCGATAAAATTTCGTCGGTAATTTAACTTTTTCTTGTAGTGCTAAAATTATGTTTAAAATCTTTATAAATTGTTAGGTTAAATAAAAATAGCCCTATAAATATTTTTATTTTTATTATCTGTTTAAATTTTTATTACAAAATTCCATGATTTATTGTTAGATCATGACTTAGCATTTGTCTTACACGTAGATTATGTTATGAGATTTAGGTGATAGTCTATCAAATATTTTATTTTTTTTAAAGTATCTCTTCCACTCAACTTTTGTTAAAATAACACTACAATAGTTCTATGATTTTAACAAAGTGTTTAATTTAATAAAACATAAAAAATTAAAATGTTGTCTAACGTATGTTGTTATTAAAATTATAAATCAAGCAATATGCAAATGCTTCATGATAGATGATAAAGTATAATGCATATTTTTACTTCATTTGATAAGTGTTGATGATAATCAAACAATAAGTGCAAATAGATTATAAGATAATATTAACATAAAGAATATTCTTAATATTTAATTTTGTATTGCAAGAAATGTCTTCACCATCTATCACTAAAATGGTTTGTGCCAAAATAAAATTTATATAAAAAATCTCTTAGTATATGAACTAAAGTTACATTGTACACCAGTCAACGTGACAACAAGTGCAAACAACCACATTTTGATGCAAACAATCATCTTAAAGTTTCATTGTACACCAATCATCCTAACAACAATAAGTGTTGATATGATCTCAATACTTAATTATAAGCTAATGTTAATGCAAAGAATATTCTCAATACTTAATTATGTGTTGCAGGACATGTCTTCACCATCTATGGCTAAGATGGTTTGCACCAAAGTAAAATCTACAACAAAGATCTCTTGCTATACAAGCTAAAGTTTGCATTGTACGCCAATCATCCTAACAAAAAGCATATGTCAACTCTAATCAAGTTATCTACCCAGTATAGTCTGCACTTTTATCATATTTTGATGCAAAAGGCTATGTTACTTGGAGAGATAAGTAATACCAACTATCAAGGAGTGTGAAGAAGAGAAGAAATTAATGTTGTCTAAAGCATGTTTAATGTTTCTCAATGATCAAGCTCATTAGATGATAAAGGCATTCAAACGAGTTAAAAGTTACTCAACAATTAGAAAAGGGATTGCAATGACTACATTTTCAAGTGCCTGTATAAAGACATGTTTTGAAGAGAAGAATAAGATGTGACGACACTATTTGTCAATGTCAAATTTTTTCTATAGCCAAAAGCTTTAGAAGAACACATACTCTTTGTCATTAGCAAGTTAAGAGAGAGTGTTTATCTATGCAATCATCGAAAGACATAATTCCTTATTAGTGACCAAAACTTGTGATTTGTTGATCACATTATTTGACAATCTTTTATCGTAGTTTGGAATGGTTGTTCAAAGAATACTTAGTTTTAGTTAAGAGTGTTTGGGTCCAAAGAATACTCAGGTTTTAGCTATGAGTAACTGCAATCCAAAGAATACTTGAGTTTTCAACTAGGAGTTGTTGATTGTCAAAGAATACTTGAGTTTTAATTAATACCGTTTGAGTTCAAAGAATACTTAGTGTTAGTAAGGAGTGTCTGAGTTCAAATAGTACTCGCCTTATACTTTTGTAGTAATAATTTATTTCGTAAAACTTGACTAATTGATCAAGAACTAATCGTAGTCTGTTCTATCTGATGAACCAATATAAAAATACAGAGTAATATTTTTTTCCTTAATATGTTACATTGCATATTATTTTATATGTGCTGATTGAAGAATTAAAGTATTTTAAAAGGATATTTTGAAAACTTATTAACCTATTTAGTGTCACACAAATTAAAGATTTTCTTTTTGTATTTTTTCTGATTTATAAAACCTTTGTAATAATATAATTCATTTTTTACTTTTAAAAAATAATAAATTCATGTATACTTTTTCCTTATGTATAAATAGATTAATAAAGTAAGGATGTAACTTTTTTTTGTTAAAATTAATATATAAGATGTGATTTTATCCCTCTATTTTAATTTTTTTTTTCAAATTTATTTCTACTATTCTGCATGTTTTTAAGCTTTTAAATAACTCAATATAATATCTTTTGTGAAATTATGGTGGTGTTACTACAATGTTTACGTAACACGTGTTTTTTTTTTTTTTTTTTGCAAGTTAATT